>Ga0256833_1002338_pt1 | contig 13419 bp, 15 predicted proteins | sample 356284metaG_FD_190535 | JGI IMG/M metagenome (GOLD analysis project Ga0256833, IMG submission 190535) | Hydrothermal vent microbial communities from Mid Atlantic Ridge, Atlantic Ocean - 356-284 | ecosystem: Environmental > Aquatic > Marine > Hydrothermal vents | place: Atlantic Ocean: Mid...
TTGGCTGAGAAAGTAAGAAAAATAGGAAAAGGAAGATGGGAGCTCCAACTGCTAAATCCTTCCAGCTATACTCCCTTACATAAGCCACAAAAAACAAAACGGTAGCAACGACCAAATAAGGAAAATAAGGAGTCCCAACCTCCCTTACAGCCAAAAGCAGAAAACAAACAGAAAATATATAAACCGTATGCCTTTCCAACCTAATGAGCTCATATTAACAATACTTTTCTATAAATTAAGACATATGTTAAGATAAACAACAAAAATTCAAGAACAAGACAAATAGTGCATGTTTTAAATTCAAAAGCAATCACAGAAAATATAAGATTTCCAACTAAAATAAGAACTGTAGCTTTAGGATTGGATTTAGTCAATCTAAGGAAAAGCAATGTATGAAAATGTAATTTATCCGGACTAAATGGATGCCTTCCCTTTTTCCTCCTTCTATAGGAAGAAAAAAGAACTTCCCAAACAGGATATATACCAAGTATAAATGGAAACCACGGAGAAATCTCAGGAACTAAATTTATTAGTTTTATAGATAAAACAGCGCACATAAATCCAAGAAAATATGCTCCACCATCACCAAGAAATATTTTTCCATAAGGAAAATTAAAAAGTAAAAAACCCAAAATCCCACCTATAATAACAAAACAAATTAAAGCTATATCCAGATATCCATATTCATAATAGGTTAGTCCTAGAAAAAACAAAAATGTAGCAGATATCCCTGCAGCAAGGCCATTAAGACCGTCTACTATGTTTATTGCATTCGTAAAACCTGCTATGGCTACTAAATTTAGAGGAATAGATACAAATAAAGGAAGTTTAAAAAAGCCTATAGTGTTAACTTTTATATCAAGAAATAACATTGTAAACGCAGACACAAAAAAGAGAAATATCAATCTCAATTTAGGTGAAATATTTTTTTTCAAATCTTCTATAAATCCTAATCCAAAAACTAAAGCTGTTGGCAGTGAAATTTTTATGAAAAACGGATTACTAATCCAAAAACTTGCCAAAAGAAAAGAAAGAAAAATACTTATTCCACCAACTCTTAAAACTGGTTTCTCATGGATTGCGTGGGGTTTTTTATTTATATCCATAAATTCTATTTTCCTTAATTTTAACAAAACAAAATTTACAAAAATGGAAAAAAATATAGACATTAATATCAACATCATTTTATCTCACTTATATTTTTTACATCTTTTTTAAATTTTTCATAATCTTCAGGAATTCCTATATCAATAAAATAGTCTTCAAACTCCAATCCATAGAAAGTATAAGAATTATAATACCTCTCTAAAAAGTCTTTTTCAAAAGAAAAAGATTTTTTTAAACCAAAAGTTGCAAAAAAATCCTTATTTAATAAGTAAATACCACCATTAATCAATCCAAATTCATAATATCTTTTCTCTTTAAAACCGATTATCCTTCTATTGTTATCTAATTCTACAGCTCCATATCTATCAAATTCTTTCATAGGTCTAAGGGCAACAGAAAGTACAGAATTTTTTTCTTTATGAAATAGAGAAAATTTTTTTAAATCAATATTAAAAAGTGTATCACCGTTTAAGACAAAAACATCTTCTGAATTTACAAAAGAAAGACTTTTTCTTATTCCTCCTCCTGTTCCGAGAGGTTCAGTTTCTACAGAATAAACAATTTCCATCCCTAAAAAAGAGTTTCCAAAATAAGTTTTTATTACTTCATGTTTATATCCCACAGATAAAATTATTTTTTTTATTCCTTGTTTAACTAAATAAGCTAATAAATATTCCAAAAAGGGCTTCCCATTTACATCAGCCATAGGTTTAGGAATATCTTTCACAACTTTTCTGAGTCTTGTTCCCAATCCTCCAGCAAGAATTATAGCTTCTTTAACCATTAAAAAGCTCCTTTTCTACAATTTCACATACAATATGACCAATCATTATATGAGCTTCCTGAATCCTAGGAGTATCCTTTGAAGGAACGTTGATTAAATACTTACAGATATCCTTCATTTTTCCGCCGTCTTCTCCAGTCATTCCAACAGTTATCATTCCAATATTATTTGCAACTTCAATAGCTTTGATTACATTTTTAGAATTACCAGATGTAGAAATCCCTATCAGAATATCTCCTTTTCTGCCTTTAGCTTTTACAAGTCTTGAATATACTTCATCATACGAATAATCATTGGCTACTGCCGTTAGGTAGGAAGTATTTACATGTAAAGCTTCTGCAAATAATGGTTCTCTGTCAAAGTAAAATCTTCCAGATAACTCTGCAGCTATATGTTGAGCATCTGCTGCACTTCCGCCGTTTCCACATAACAAAACCTTTTTGTCATTTTTAAAGGCTAAAATAATTTCTTCTGCTACTTTTAATATTGTTGCTAATAAAACTTTATTCTCAATTATTTGCCTTTTAATATTAATGGAATCTTCAATAATTGATATAATGTTTTCCATATTACATCCTCCTATTTATTTAAATATTAAACACTCCATGTTACAAGTCCATATTTAGTGAATTGGAATCTTCTAAATTCACCTCCGAATTTTTGCAAAGCTTCAATAACTTTATATCTTGTATTTCCTGGACAATAAAACATCATAAATCCTCCTCCGCCGGCCCCTGAAATCTTTCCTCCTGTAGCTCCGGCCTTTTTAGCTGTTTCATAAATCTCATCTATAACAGGATTGGTGATACCCTCTGCCATTTGTTTCTTGTATTGCCATCCAAAATCTAAAACCTCTCCAATTTCGTCAAGCTTTCCCTTTAAAATAGCCTCTTTCATCATTATTGCTTGTTCTTTAAGCTTGTGCATTGCTTCTATAGATTTTTCTTTCTTCCCACTCACATTTCTCACTTGAGCTTCAATAATCTTAGACGACAACCTACTTGTTCCCGTATAATAGAGCAAAAGATTGAACTGAAGCTCATTTATAACTTCTGGTTTAATCCTTAGAGGATTTACTATTACTTTATCATTATCATAAAATTCCATGAAGTTAAAACCGCCAAAAGTAGCTGCATACTGATCCTGCTTACCTCCGGTCATCCCCAGTTCCTTTCGTTCTATTTCGTAAGCTAAATGTGCTATATCGTATTCTCCTAACGGAAGTTTAAGCCATTCTGAGAAAGCTCCTATGATAGCTACAACCAAAGTAGATGAACTTCCAAGTCCTGATCCTGGAGGAACATCTACGTAAGTTATAAGTTCAAAAGATAATGGTTTTTTTATAAAATCTTTTACAATTCGGTTGTATACTCCTTTTAATAAATCAAGCTGACCATCTATTTCTATATATCCTTTTTGCTTAAATTCTAGTCTTTCTCTTCTATCAATAGAATTAAATACAATCTTTTTATCATTTCTAGGTACTATTGTTGCATAAGCATACATACTTATAGTAGCATTAAGTACGGCTCCACCATACATATCAGAATACGGGCTTACATCTGTACCACCACCTGCAAGACCAAGTCTTAAAGGTGCACGGGAGCGAAAAATCATAAATTACCCTCCTTACAAAGCTGTTTTATATATTGCTTTATTTTATTTTCATTATATTTTGTTATCTTTTTAACCCACTCTGGTAAATCTTCTGCTTTAGTAAAATATTGGAATCTACTTCTAAGCTTTTCAGGAATAGGAATTAGCTTTATATAACTTTTACTTAGGTTTATGCACTTTTCATCTACCATAGTATCAATTACTAATTTAGCAAGCCTCTTATGGGAAATTGGATTACCTGATCCAAGGTTATATATACCACTATCCAATAAACTTTCTTTCCAAGCTTTATATAGAACTTTACATACATCTTGAACCCAAACATAGTCTCCTTTAATATCCTTATCAAATAAATCAATGAAGCCTTTTTCTTTTATAGAGTTAAAGAAGCGATAAGGTAAACTAGCATTTTTTCTTTTATGGAATTCTCCCCATCCAAAAACATTAAAAAATCTAAAACCTATTTAAAACATTTACTATTACCATATACTGCACTACTGGAGGCGTATATTAAAGTAATTTCTCTTTCTTTGGCAAAATTAAACCAAAACTTAGAATGTTCAAAATTTTCTTCTAACATAACATTTCCATTTTCTACAAAAACATTGCTATTTACTCCAATATGAAAAATAACTTTTATATTATATTTTAAAATTATCTTTTCTCTCTAAAGTATCTATAAGAATCAAATTTTCATATCCATTTGCATTTAAAAATCTAATTAAATTACTCCCAATAAAACCAGCTACTCCTGCAACAATTATATATTTTTGCATAGGTACCTACTCTCCAAAACTTTATTTATTATAGTTAATAATTTATTTTCATAAATCTGCCAAGTAAAATTATTTTTTATGAATTCTCTTGCATTAATTTTTATAACCTCAAAAGCTTGAGGATTTTTATATATATTATTTATCAAAGTTGCAATTTCTTGAGGATCATCTATAACAAAATAATCTTTTCCGTGTTTTGCTCCAATAGCTTTAGATGCTAATGAGGAAACTATATTTATAGTTCCTAAAGCCATACTTTCTAAGATTTTGTTTTGAATTCCTCCTCCAGTTTGCATAGGAGAAACTACGCATAAAGAAGATTTTAAAATTATATAAGGGTCTTTAACATAACCTGTTATCTCTATATTACTATATTTTTTAGATAAGTTTTTTACTTGTTTAGATGGATTAGCTCCTACTATAATAAATTTCAAATCCTTATGAAGTTTGGGTAAAACATTTTTAACAAACCAAATTACGGCATCAATATTAGGTTGATAATCCATTTTTCCAAAAAAAGCTATATAATTATTAAATTTACTATCTATTTTATTATAAGACAGTAAAGTTTCATTAACTCCATGAGGTATCCAGACTGTTCTTTCTGGCAAATTAAAAAATTCTCTTTCTTCATTATTAAAAAATAATGTTTTATTAAAGTTTAATATACACTTTTTTTCAAAATTAAGAAGTCTTTTGCTTTCAATAGTATAAAGAATTTTCCAAAATTTAGAAGAAGTTCTTTTAATGGAGCGCTGATAATTTAATCCAATGGAATCGGCCATATCTAGAATTTTGGGTTTATTAATACCCATAACATACTTAGCAGTTCTTATAAGTGTTGAGAAAATTAAATCATAATTTTCGTAAATAGTATTCATATATTTTTGTATGTCCGAAAAGTAATAATAGTTAACCTGTAAAGGTAATTTATTAAATAAACCTTTGTATGCGTTTAAAAAGAATTTCCATTTAGGTTTTTTAAAGATTTTATATGTGATTCCAATAGAATTAGCCCACTCATAAAATTCTAATGGAACTTTTGATTCTTCATGTATAGATACCAAATGAACTGTAAAATGCTCAGATAATATTTTCAATAACCAATAATTTTTTAATCTGTCTCCTCCGATAGGAGGATAGGGTAATCTAGAGGATAGAAATAAAATATTTTTATTCTTCATTAATTAAACTCCTGTATAATTTTATTAAGTTTTTCTTAGAATTTTCCCATTTAACAAGTTCATATAGTTTTTCAGTATTTCTTGATTTACGCTCTATTTCTAACTTATCTAATTGATTTAAAATATTAAACAATAATTTTTTATCGTAATCTATTACCCAACCGCAGTTAAATTCTTCAACTTTTTTATCCCAATATATACCTTTGTTAATAATTACAGGTTTACCAAAATGTAATGCTTCAAAAAGTTTTGTAGGAGAAGAATATTTGTTGTGTAAAAATATTGGGTTATACATAATATAAACAATATCTATAAAAGGATATATTTGATAAATATCAGCTACAGATAACTTTCCTAAATAGTAGAAATTTTTAAGTTTCTCAGACATTAGTTTGATTTTATCCTTTAAAATACCTATTCCAGCTACTATTATATTAAACTTTTCAGGAAAATTTTTAGCAATATCGATCAACCACTCTATACCTCTATCTTTAGAAAGACTCCCTGCATAAAATATATTTATTTTGTTTTTATCTATAAAAGGAAACCCATTATAATCTTTTTTAAATGTATAATCTATAGAAATTTCAGGGGCATTATTTACAATAGTTATTTTCTTTCTCATATTTTTTTTAATAAAGTTAACTCTATTTTCATCAGGAAGAATAATATAGTCTACATATTTTAAAAGATACTGTTCCAAGTTTTTTAGGAAGTTTCTTACAAAGTTAGGTATTGGACTGTTTACTGTCCAAATAAAGTCAAAAATATCATAAATAATTTTCGTGTTTTTGTTAAAAAATTTTTTATACAAAATAGTTGGAATTAAACCGTCTAAATCACAAGCATGAATAATAAAAGGATTTTCTCTTTTTAATTTTTTTATCACTTCATAAGTAACCAAAACTCTTTTATGGACATTAAAAATTCCTTTCCCATATCCGCTATAACCAACATATATTGGGCTTAATTTTATTCCTTCGTATTCTGTTAGCTGTTTATCATTTCCTAATCTATCCCAAAATACTACTAAAGGACTTAATCCCATTTTCTTCACAACTTTAGCTTCTTTAATAACTCTTGGTTCATTTATCACAGAAGTAGTCCTTATAAATACAACTTTCTTTTTATTTAAATTCATTTACTTAACTCCTTATTTATATTAATTAATATTCCCAATAAAATACCAGTAAATACTAAATAATGTGGCAACCAAAAACTGTTTAAAGAATATATAGCGTAAAAGATTGAAAAAGAACCTAAAAACTTTATATATATATCCTTAGTATTTAGAAGAGAAAAGCCTTTTTTGAAGATATATGTGCTAATTCCAATATAAAATATAAAGAAGATTAAACCTCCTTTTAAAAGAGTATAATTTATAAAAGTATGAGGGTGAAAATAAACCCTATGATTTAACTCATATAATGTATAATCTGATATATTAAGTTCAAAAGGTAGGGGATAGTGGGAATATTTAAAATATCCACCAAAGCCTTTTCCAAAAAAGAAACTTATGATATTTCCCGTATTTTCACTAACGATGTTTTTAAATTCATATATCCTTACCAAAGTAGAATGTGAAAAATCTCCTTTTCCAAGCCCTTCAGTAAAGAATTTTAATTTTAACAATAAAAAATCATAAACTTTAGGTAGGTATAAATATATTAGCAAAACTGGCAAAGCTGTAAATAAGAATATGCTTACAAGATAAATACTTACTCTTTTTAATTTTAAAATCGTAGTTTTTTTATAAAAAGTTATAATTGCAATAGCAATTGCCAAGAAAAAGTCCAAAATCATAAATATAATATCTCCCCTACTAGCATTAAAAGTCCCCATAAATATTAACATATAAATTGGAAAATATCTAGTTTTAGGATTAGTATAAACTAGACTAAGAAACACTGGTAGTAACAAATAAGGTTGGGTAGAAAAATAAAACTTTAAATCTTGATTTATAAAATCAGAAACTATAAATATAATAAACCTTAATCCAACTATAAGACCAATAAAAATCAGAATCTTGACAAACTTGGGTATAAAATAATATTGAAACTTATATTTAAAATCAGAATTTAAAACAATTGTTATCAACGTGGTAGTAATAAGAATAATAAAATATCTCTGATCTGAAATAAATTCCTTTAAAAGGAAGTAATCTCTATCAATCAGATTGAAAGCGGTTCCTACATAAATTATACTCCATACTCCTAAAATTGGATATAAAATTTTAAAAAATTTTCTATCTATTTTAAATCTAATTAGTATTTTTACTAATGAAATAAATAATAAGCCCAATACTATCCATTGAATTAAAGCAAATCCCAAAAATCTTGAATAAACAATGCTATAAAATTCTATGTCTTTATTTATCTGCAAATCTGAATATATAGTTAAAATATCTCTTGGATATACTGGAAAAGTAAATAATATTATTAGCAATAATAATATAGCTTTTTGGGGACTAAAAATATAATAAAGAATAATTCCAAATGAAATAATGAAACAAATTAAAAAACCTACCTTAGTATACGCAACAACATCAGTATAATAAGCTGTAAGCAAAGCTAAAAGAAAAGCCCACAAAAAGGTTTTTAAACTTATTATAGATTTTATTTCCTTATTCATTTAATAGACCTTTGAAATAACCTATCTGATGATATAATCTAAGTTTATATGCTAATTTAAACTCTTTTAAAGAGTTATATTTGATTAATAAGTCTATAGGAAAGGTGGTTAGCAAACTCCTTATAAGAAACTTACCTAAAAATAGTCTTAACGCCCCATCTCCTCTCGCATAGTTAAATTGCTTTTGGATAGCTTCTTTTTCATCTTTAGGAATTTGCCAATAAACTATGGCATTTTTATTAAAATAAAAATTACAACGGTAATTTTTTAATAAAATATCAAATAAAGTGTCTTCAGCTGTTAAGGTTTTTTCTGGGTATCCTCCAACTTTTAACCAACATTCCTTTTTAAAAGCTAAACTTCTTGAAGAAGGCAAAAACTTATTAGCCTCCAATTTCTTAAGCTTTGGAAGTGCTACTTTAGCATATAATTTTTGAAATTCATTCTTTATAATTGGTTCATACCATCCTGCAACTACATCAATATCTTTATTTTTATAAAATGGCTTTGTTATTTCATAGATCCAATTTTTATCTAAAATGCAACCAGCATCTGTAACTAATATATAGTCATATTTTGCTTTTTTAATAGCTATATTTCTACCTTTTGCAACAGGAGCTTTAGTATACTTCTTATTACAGCGAGGTTCTATTATTAACTTTATGTTTAAATTTGGATTTTCTTTAATAAATTTCTGTATTTTTTCTACAGTTCCATCTGTAGAGCCTCCATCAACAATTATAAATTCATCTGCATATTTTGTTTGTTTTTCATAACTATTTAAAAACTCATCAATAGATTTACTTTCATTATATAATGTAGTTATCAAAGAAAATTTCATCATTCTATTCTCCAAAACTTATTTAAACATTTTAAAGAGGTCTCTTTTTCTTTTTTCATAAAGTCTATATTAGGATTATAATTATATAATATTTTCTTTATTAGTTCAGGATGTATAGGAGAATATAACTTTAATAATCTATCTAAAGAATTACTTTTTTCTAAGTAATACCTTACTTTATTAGCATATTCTATACCTAAATTAGGCACTGAAAATATATCTGCAAGAACTATAGAATGTAAACGCATTCCTATATGAAAATCCATATACTGCATAACATTTTGATATTTTTCAATATCAAAATTATTTATTAATCTAACATTTTTATTAGGTAAGTTTGCTGATAACTTTTTGTGAAAATCAATATCTTTTTCGTGAGCAGGTAAAAAATGAATAATAACACCTAATTCATTAATTAATTTCTTTAATTGTTCACTATAAAAACTTATACTTTTATTGCCCATGTATATTCCTGAAAAGGAAATATTTTTCAATTGTTTATTATTCTTTTTTCTATTTAACTTTATATTTGTTTCAGAATATTTTAAAAATACCAAATCCCCACCTAAACAAGTATTTTTATTATATCTTTTAACAAAATTGAAAGAGTATTCATCCCTAGTACTTATATAGTGAGAATTTTTTATTATCTTTATAGATAAGTCTTTAAATTTACCGCTTAATTTACCAATTCCTATTCCTAGGAAAATAAATCTTTTATTCAGTAGCTTAGAAAGTTTCCAATATTTATACAAGCTATAAAGCCCATCATTATCATAAAAACATGTTCCTCCTCCCCAAACGACAACACTACTTTTCAATAAATAAAAAATTTTTTTAAATTTCGAAATTTTATCATTTTTTGATATAAATAATATTTTATCATCTTTATGTCTATAATAGTTTTCAGTAACTATTACATAAACTTTTTTCACATAACTTACATTAGTTAAATAATCTAATAGATTATTTAGCATTAAATCATCACCTAAATTTTTAGAACCATAATATCCAATAAGTAGGATTCTCATAACCTTTTCTCGACTTCAAAAATTTTCCATTTTATAAGCTAAGTATAACTTTCCTTCTTTTTTTAGTTCTAGATATTTTTTCCTATCTCTATATTTCACAATTTTTCCCGGATTGCCAACAACTACAGCTAAAGGTGGTACATTTTTGGTAACAACAGCTTTCATACCTATTATAGCACCTTCTCCTATTGTAACATTAGGTAAAATTGTAGCACCTAATCCCATCCATACATTCTCTTCTATAACAATATCCCCAATTAAGTCCTCATCTGGAGGACCGTATGGAATAAAGCTATTTGAGTTATAGTTATGTGAGTAAGTCCATAAGATACTTTTGGGTCCTATTATAACATTATTTCCTATTATTATTTTACCCTTAGCTGACCAAAATGCATCAGGCCCTACATAGGCATAGCCTAAAAATTGAATATTTTCTATAAATTCAAAGTAACCTTTCCCTCCAAAAACTACATTTTTATATTTTTTTTTGAGCTTGTAATAATTTAACAAACTCTTAAACATTTTTTAACATCCTCCTCTCTTTTAGAGATAAATACAGAACTATACCCCAACCTAAAATCCTAGACATTACAATAACTATCGCTACACCAATTAAAGCAAATGTATTGATAACAATAAGCATTCCTATAACTACGATGATCATTTGAAAAAATCTTAGTTTTAGTATAAGATTTGGATAGTGAGTATAATAATAACTTTCCAAAGGAGTAAAAAAAATCCCGCCTATATAAGCAATCAATAAAATTCTAAAAATACTTGCTGATTCAATATATTTTTCACCAAATAATAGAATGATAAGTTCTTTAGATAAAAAAATAAACAATATAAGTATAATTAAAAGATATGGAATATATTTTTTTTGATTATTCAATATACTTTCTATAAATTTTTTTTTCTTACTTGCAGTTTTTTGTAAAAATACATTCATAATTGAAACTGTTATTAATGGAAATACAAGAGCTAACGTATTTGCAGCAGAATAAATTCCTAATTTTTTAGGACCTAAAAAATGTTCTATGATTAAATTGTCTAATCTCATAGTTATTATTATAAAGATGTTGGATAAACCTATAGGTAATAGAATCTTTAAGAAATCTTTAATAATATCGTTATTTATTTTTAATACATTGAAATCTAATATTTTAATATATTTGCTGGAGAGAATAATAGATAAAATTATCAGAAGAAAATAAGCTATCGATAAACCAACAAGAGTTAAATTATAAGTATTTATATTGGTAAATATTGGAAAAATCAATATTGATAAAGTTATACACAGAAATTTAAAAAGATTGTTAGCTATATTTAAAAAATTATATAACCTCCATTCACCAAATGCTTGATGAAAAGAGTTTAGGTATCTGTATATAAGTAGAACGATAGATGAGAAGAATACTATATAAGATTCTAATTCGGATAGAGAGAAAAAATTTCTTATTAAATTTAATATAATACCTGCTACGACAAAGGTAAAAAGCAAATATATAAAAAAAAGTGAGTTTATGTTCTTTACAATATTTTTTACTCCAAATTTTTTCTTAAATTTATTAATAAAAATAACTAATGTATTGCTAATGCCGAATTCAAAAATTGTAAAGAGAATAAGAATTAAAGAAAATAATAGATTAATCTTTCCATAATCTTTCAAAGAAAGTGTCCTAGCCAAAAATACATTTAAAAGAAAACCAAATCCAGCTCCTAAAAAATTACTAAAAATTACTCCAAGAATTATTTTTTTCATATTATATATATTTCTTTATTATATTTAATATTCTCTCTGAAGCTTTACCATCACCATAAGGATTAACAACTTTTGACATCTTTTTATATTCATCTCCATCTTCCAAAAGTAAAGATACCTCTTCAACTATCTTTTCCCTATTTGTTCCCACTAACTTTGCCGTTCCTGCTTCTATTGCTTCCATTCTTTCTGTAACTTCTCTCATCACTAAAACAGGTTTACCTAATGATGGGGCCTCTTCTTGTATGCCACCACTATCCGTTAAGACTAAATATGATTTGCTCATAAGCCATATTAAATATGGATATTCCAAGGGTTCTATTAAGTGTATTCTTGAATGTCCTTGTAAAATTTCATATGCAGGCTTTCTTACATTTGGATTAAGGTGAACAGGATAAACAATTTCTACATCAGGAAAATTATTAGCGATTTCTCTCAAAGCAAAACAAACATTTCTAAAAGGTTCTCCAAAACTTTCTCTTCTATGCGCTGTAACTAAAATAATTTTCTTTGAGAAATCAATAAAGTTGAAATACTTAAAATATTCCTCTTCTCCTCGTTCTTTTATGATTTTGAGACTTAAAAATAGAGCATCTACACCTGTATTTCCTACAACCCATATATTCCTCTTTATCCCCTCCCTAAATAAATTTTCCCTTGCCCTCTCTGTAGGTGCAAAATGATAATCTGCCAACCTTCCTATTAACACTCTGTTCATCTCTTCTGGAAAAGGGGAATACTTATTATTACTTCTAAGTCCTGCTTCCACATGTGCAACCTTTATTTTCTTATAAAATCCAGCTAACGATCCTACAAAAGCTGTTGTTGTATCTCCCTGAACAAAAATTAAGTCAGGTTCAAAATCTTTTAATACAAATTCTATTTTCCTAACTATATTTGCTGTCAAATCAAAAAGAGATTGATTCACTTTCATAAGATTAAGATCATAATCAGGTTTTATTTCAAAAAACTCTAGAACTTGGGCAAGCATTTCCCTATGCTGAGCAGTTATACATACTTTAATTTTAAAACTATTAGAATGTTTCTTAAATTTTCTCACTAAAGGAGCCATTTTAATGGCTTCCGGACGAGTCCCAAAAATAAATAACACTTTATACAACACCTTCCTCATCTCCTTTATTCCTTTCTCTGACCTTGAATGATAGAAAAAAGGTAATTCAAATTTCTACTTTTCTACACTAAAGGTTCTTATGATAAACTATTCTTCTTGTAGATTCTAGTTAAAAAGCAAAGCTACCGCTTTTAATTTGTCAAGGCTATCCTCAGCCTACATAAAATTTAAGAATTAAAAACAACTAGTCAACTCTTAAGAGAGATATACTCAATTGGGAGCTCCACCTTGGGAGCGTTGTTTATGTGCTTTAAAAGCACAATTACTCTATCACTACCCCTCTTCACAGAAAGAACCTCTCCGATGAAACCTCTAAAAGGCCCTTCTTTTATCTCAACAATTTCTCCAGTTTTTATTAAGTTCTCCTTTGAGTTTAGAGGGAGAACTTTACCTGAAAGGCTCTTTATCCTTTCTATAAAGTCTTCAGGAAGGTAAGGTATATTATTCCCAAACTTTACAACTCTCCTAACTCCTCTTGTAAAGTTTACTAGGTTGTATTCACTAAGGCTGAAGTTTGCAAACATGTAGTGGGGGAAAAGAGGTTCTTCTTTTAA
>Ga0256833_1002339_pt1 | contig 13417 bp, 16 predicted proteins | sample 356284metaG_FD_190535 | JGI IMG/M metagenome (GOLD analysis project Ga0256833, IMG submission 190535) | Hydrothermal vent microbial communities from Mid Atlantic Ridge, Atlantic Ocean - 356-284 | ecosystem: Environmental > Aquatic > Marine > Hydrothermal vents | place: Atlantic Ocean: Mid...
AGCCGCCGGGAGACGCAGTAGAATAAAGGCCGCTACGGAGAAGTGTGGGCCCGTAGCGCAGTTGGGAGCGCACCTCAATGGCATTGAGGGGGTCGCGGGTTCAAGTCCCGCCGGGTCCACCAACCCTGCGGCGGGCTGTATGCCCAGCCGTCCCTGCGGCCCCGGTACCCCGCCGGGGCCGTGGTCGTCTTCAGGGAGGCTGCCCCATGCTCGAGGAAACCACGACCGTCCGGCGTCCCCCGGCATCCCTGCCGCGCATCCTCCCCCTCGAGGACGCAGCCCGGGAAATGGGCATCTCCCCCGATACCCTGGCCGATCTGGTACAATCAGGGCAGATACCCGCTTATCTCGCCCAGGACGGTCAGACGATGGTTCCGGTACCGCCCACCACGACGAATGGGCCCCAGCCCCCCTCCCCCCGGCATGAAGACGACCTCAACGCCCGCCTCGCGCGTATCCGGCGCGAGGATTTCAAACACCTGGAGGGAATACCTATCACCGTCTCCGAGGCGGCCAAGAAGTATGGGGTAAGTCCCTACACCATCCACACATGGAAGCGACGATATCCAAAAGCGATACGAGTTTTGAAGCCTGGCAAAGGACGCCAAGGCTCTCTATTAAATGAGGCAGATATTGCATATCTAGCTGCAATTCATCACATTCGTAAAGCGTACGGGACGCGTGCTCCCCTGCTCAACGAAGATGGTAGCCCCTATCTTATTAAATATCCCGATTTGGCCAAAGCCAGGCGCGTCTCTACAGTACAATCTTGAAGCGGCGGCCATTACCGCCGCTTTTTTGTTTGCAATTTTCTTGTTCACTATTGACATGTGGACACGATTGTGCTACACTACCCACAAGCGTCAACGGACGCCACCGGCATACCTCCCTCCCCATCCTGCGGCCCCGGGGTTTCCCTCCCGGCCTCGGGGCCGCAGGGAACCCAATCAGGAGTAACTTGAGATGAAACGGCAGCAGAAAACTCGACGGCATGTCCTTGATGCCCCCCCGCCCCGGTTCGGGCGTGATGGTGTGGATATCCACCTGCCACGAAGAAAGCGGGAGTGAACCATGTCTACGGCCCTGTACTTCGACTTTCGTCTTGGCCCCGAAAAAGCGCTGGCCGGTCACATCGGATGGACCCCGGCCGAGCCGTTCGGGCTGTTGCGCTTCCAGGTGCTCGCCTTCGACCACGACGGTCACCTCGTCCTGCTCCACGCGAGCATCCTCAATCTGGGTCTGGAAGTCGCCATTTTGCCCCCCGACGAGCCCGAGGAGGAAGACGATGCGCTGCTGGGCCTATGACGAGAACGGGCGAATTTGCGGCCGCCCGGCCGTTGCCGTCGACGCGAAGCGCGGCCTCGCCGTGTGCGAACGACACCAGACCGTACGCCGGCAGGTCGAGGCGTTGCGGCGCTCACTGCGCGAGGCGTCCCCCGGCCTGATGCGCTACGCCTCGGCGGAAGATTTCCTCCGCGCGGCGGCGGGCGAATCGGAGGACTGAGCCATGGCCGACTTCCGTTTCAATCCGCACCGGGTTAGGAAAGCGGGGCTTCCGTCCGTAGCCCACGCCAGGGCTCTGCGGGCCGTATGGGACACACCCCGCGCCCCCCAGGCGATGCATCGCATCTTCGGCCGCGACGTGACGGACGAGCTCGAACGCGCGGGATACATCGCCGTATCCCCCACCGATGGACGCTACTATATCACCATGAACGGCCTGACCATGCTCACCCGGTACGAGCAAGGAGCGTGGGTGGTCCTGGACGAGCGGACGGGTGAGGTCTTGGAACGCAAGCCTCGCCGTACCCGCCAGGAACGGCGACATGGACACGACGCCGCCGACGACGACCCTCTGAACGCTCCCGTTCCCGACTGGCTGGCGAAGATGGGAGATTAGATTGAGATGGCCATGGAACTGGAACAGGCCCTGGAGACGGCCCGCAGGCTCATGCGGGTCCTGCGTCCGCATACCGAACGCATCCAGATCGCGGGCAGTATTCGGCGTCGCGAGCCGCTGGTAAAAGACATCGAGCTCGTACTGGCTCCGCGGGTACGCGAGGTGCGCGACCTGTTCGGGAACATTCTACATGTCCACGATGCGCTGGAAGCCTTCCCATGGCGTCGCCTGGGGGATCTGCGCCGGAACGGTCCGCGCTACAAGCGCCTCAGACTGCGCAACGGCATCGAAGTCGACCTGTTCGTCGTCCGTCCGCCGGCGCAATTCGGCTACCTGTTCGCCTTGCGGACCGGCCCTGCGTCTTTCTCACGGGCCCTGGTCACCCCCCGGCGCAAGGGCGGTCTGATGCCCGACGACCTGGAAGCGCGCGACGGGGCCTATCGACGCAACGGCGTGGTGGTACCCACCCCGACCGAAGCCGCGGTCTTTCGTCTGCTGGGCCTGGAGTGGGTTCCGCCCTGGGAACGCCATCGTCTGGCGGCGATGGAGAGATGAGCCATGATGCGCAAGGTGTTCGTCTGGGGAGCCGCGGCTGCGGCGCTGTTCGGCGGGGCGATGTGGGCGCTGATGGCCTACGAACGCAGCCGCACGCTGCGACTGCAGGCCGAAGCCTCGCTGGCCGCGGCCCGGGCCACCCAGGCCTCGGTGGAGACCACGGCGTTGCTGGTATACGTCCTGGTCGCGGTGAACGTGCTGTGGCTCGCGGCCGTCGTCGCGGCCGCGGTCTGGTGGGTGCGGCGGAACACTCGGCACTCGTCGGTCCGCCGCTGGGCGCCGGGGCCCAACGCCCGCTGGCGCACCCTCGACGATGCACCGCCCGTCCGGCCCGACCTCGACCGTATGCTGGAACGGATGGTGCAACTGCGGATGCTGGAGCTCCTGGGTGCGTTCTCCCACGGCGAAGGCCCGACCGCGTCGCGCCTCGCCGCCCCGACCGCTCCACCTGCCATGCTCGTGGAGGACGAGGACGACGATCCGGAACTGGAGTGGTGGTGATGCGACGCGCGCTGCTCGTGACCTCCCTGACCGCGACCCTGGTCGCCCTGCTCGCCCTGAGCGGATGCGGCGGGGCGGATGCCGCGCGGCGGGAGGCCGTGCAGATACCGTCGCCTTCTCCCTCGCCCACGCCTTCGGCGACGCTGCTGCCGCCGTATCAGGCGACCGCGCAGTACGCCGAAGCCGCGGCGCAGGCCACCATGTCGGCCGGACGCGTGGCGCAGATGCAGGCCGGCATGACGGCCACGGCCGCGGCCCTGTCCATGTTCCAGGCGCAGGCCACCCAGGCCCACTTCGCCACCGCCACGGCCCAGGCCCTGCGGGCCACGGCCACCGCGCAGGCCCTGGCGACCCGCCGGGCCGAGGCCCAGGCCACGGCCACGGCCCAGGCCATCGCGATGGCGGGTACCGCCACGGCCCAGGCCCTGCAGGCCACGGCCACGGTGCACGCGCTGACGGTCTCGGGCACGGCCACGGCGCAGGCCATGAGCCTGGCGGGCACGGCCACGGCCCGGGCCGAACGCGCCGCGGCGCAGGCCACCCAGGCCGCGGTCATGGCCCAGGCCACGGCCCAGGCCGCGGCCGCGGAGCGGGAAGTCCTGGCCCTGGAGCAACAGCGTATGCTGAACCAGGCCTGGGGGCTGGCCCGTTTCCTGCTGGCGGTCGGCGGCGCGTTGCTGGTCATGGGCCTGGTCGCCTGGGCCGTCGTCCAGTGGCAGCGGTACCGGGTGGTGCGCGTGGCCGCGGACAAGGTCCTGGTTCGCCTGGGCAACGGCTGGTACGACCCCGAGCGCAATCCATACCCCATCGCCTCGGTAGGGCCCAACGGGCAGCCGACGCTGCCCAAACTGCCGCCCGACGAGATGCAGGAGCGCACCGCGGCCCGGGCGCAGTATGTGGACCTGACCCGGGCCATGCCGACCGGCAGGCGACCGCGGCGGCCGCGGCTCCCGGTACCGGCCCCCGAAAAGACGCGGGAGCCCGCCCCCCGGGTGCACTTCCGCGTCCTGCATCCCCGGGAGGCCGGTCGCACCCTGCCTGCGCTGCTGCCGCCCGAAACCGCGCAGGTCCTGGAAGCCGAATGGCGTGAAGCCTCCCCGGAGCAGGAGGGGAAGCCATGACCGTGCCCCTGTCGCAGCGTAAACGGATCGCCGAGGAGGTCGGCCGGGCCGTGGACCGCCTGCTGACCCTGTACCGTCTGATACCCGAGGGTCATACGGGAACCGTCTATTACATCTGGCCCCGACCGGACCGCATGATCCTGATCTTCGACACCCTTTCTCTGAAGGACCCGGCCAGGGTGGTCTCGCCGAAGTTCGTGCATCATGTGAGCACGTCCCTGGGCGGCCGCCGCGTGGTGGCCACCAACCACCGGGGCGTGTTCCTGCAAATCGCCTATCGCCCCCCGGCCCTGTCCTCCGGGCGTCTCGAGCGGCAGCTGGACCTGCAGGAGCAGCCCGGGCCGCTGCACGTGCCCATGGGCGTCGCGGTGAAGACGGGTCGGGCCGTATGGCTGCCCCTGCCCGATATGGATGCGGTGCTGGTGGGCGGCGCACGGCGTATGGGCAAGACCAATCTGCTGCACACCTGGATCCAGGCCCTGCTGCACGGGGGGCGGGCGCGCCTGTTCCTGTGGGACGGGAAGGACGGCGTCGAATTCGGGCGCTACGAACCCTGGGCCGCCGTGGTCTCGACCCTCGACGACGCGCTGCAGCCGCTCTTCACGGAGATGGGGCGGCGCAAGCGCCTGTTCCGCGAGGCCGGCGCGGCCTCGTTGCCGGACTACGAACGCGCGACTGGCGACGAGCTGCCGCGTCTGGTCGTCGTGGTCGACGAACTGGCCCAGGTGAGCGACGACGCCCAGGAGGCCCTGGCCCGCCTGGTGGCCCTGGGCGGCGCTTTCGGCGTGCATCCCATTCTGGCCACCCAGCGCCCCGACGCCAAAGCGGTGCAGGCGCTGCTCAAGGCCAACCTGTCCACCCGCATCGCCCTCCCCGTTCCCTCCCATCACGACAGCATGGTCGTGCTGGGCCGTCCGGGCGCGGAGCGATTGCCGAAGAAGAAAGGACGCCTCCTCATGGTGTGGGAGGGGCGTCTGGTGGAACTGCAGGCTTTTCGGGCCCTCCCTCCCGAGGCGTTCGCCCGCCTCATGGAGGGGAAGGGAACGGCCGCCTCCACCGAAGAGGCCCGGCCGGCCGGCGCCGGTCTCCTGACGGCGGAGGAAATCCGCCTGGCCCGGGCCGCGCAGGAGCGCGGCGGCCGGTTCCGTATCCGGGAACTGGCCGCGGCGACGGGCATGTCCCGCCGGCAGGTCGAGAAGATTGCCCGCCGCTGGCAGTCCATGGGGTACCTCACCCCGCCGCAGCGTGACGAACGCGGCGTCCCCCTGGGGCGCCGCATCACCCCGGCGCTGGAAGAGGCGCTGGGAGACACCCAATCGCAGGAGGTGAAACCATGACGAAGAGCGCCGTCGTACCGTCCGTGGTCGGCGTCGGCGACACCGACCTGGGGCTGCTGAGCCTGGGCGCGCTGGGTAAGCGACGACAGGCCCGGCCCTACCGTGTGGCATGGGAGGATGGTCTGACCTACCTGGTCGGGCCCCATGTCGAGTTGTACACGCGCCCACAGGAAGCCTACCTGGCCCTCGAGCGCCTGGCCGAAGGCGCGGATACCCTGGCCATGACCTATGCGGCCTGGGGCGCCGTGCTGAACGGGACGCCGGAGGCCCGGGCCCGGGTGGTCGTCGGGTTCCCCGTGCAGGCCCTGCGCGACCGGGAACAGGCCCGCCCCCTGATCCGCCGGGTGCGACGCTGGATGGTCGGACGGCATGTGTTTCGCTTCGCGTCGCCTTCCGACGGCGAGCTTCGCCCACGCGTCGTCGAAATCGCGGCCATCAAGGTGCTGCCGCAGCCTGTGGGGGCGTACTTCGCCTGGGCCCTGCGGGAAGACGGCTCCGCGGCCCGCACGGCCCGCGAACTGGAACGGGCCGTGGGTATCGTGGACATCGGGTTCAACACCGTGGACATCTTCGCCGTGCAGGGCGGCAGGGTGCTGAAGGAATACACCGGCGGAGAAAGCATCGGCGTTCGGGCCGCAACGCGCATCTTGCAGGACCATGCGCGTCGCCGTTTCGGCGTACGCCTGACCCACCACCAGGCGGCCGCCCTGTTGCGCGAACGTCGCCCGGTTCTGGCCGCCCGGGGGCGGGAAGAGGACCTCGGCCCCGTGGTGCGGCAGGCCGTAGAGCGCGCCGGCCGCGATGTCGCGGCTTTCATCGAGAACACCTGGGGCGACGGCGCTTTTCACACGGTGCTGGTCGTGGGCGGCGGAGCGGTGCTCTTCTGGGAGCAGATCCGCAAGCGCCTCCCCTGGGCCGTTCTCCTGCCCGACCCGGTGCTGGCCAACGCCCGCGGTTTCGCGCGCTACGCGCGGCGCATCTGGCCGGACGAACCCCTGGTCATGGGCCTCGACCCGGGGTTCGGCAACTACAAGGTCGTCCTCGACAGCCTGGAGGCGTGAGCCGTGCCCGTACGACGTCTGACCGTCCGCATTCGCGACGAGGAGCTCATCCGGGCCCTGGAACGGGCCCGAGAGCAGGGCATCGTCGTCAATCGACTGGTGAGCGACGCCCTGCGCCGCGTGCTGCTGGAAGGCCAGAGCCCCCGGCCGGCAGCGTCTGCAGACGCGGGCCGGGGTTTCGATAGCGCGTTCTGGGACAGGATGCGCTCGGTGGTCGAGGCCGCCGTGACCGCGGCCCTCGCGGCGCAGGGCATCGACACGGCCACGTCCGCGTCCTCTTCGGATGCCGATGCCGAACGCGCCGAGGCGTTTCTGGACGCCCTCGGCGCCGGGCTGGACGAATTCGTGGAGGAGGAATGAAGGCCATCGTTCGCATGTACGGTGGAAAATGGAAGATGGCGTCGTGGATCGTCGCTCACCTCCCGCGCCATCGCATCTACGTCGAACCCTTCGGCGGCAGCGCAGCCGTGCTGCTATGCAAGCCGCCCGCCCGGGTCGAGGTCTACAACGACATCGACGGCGAGGTGGTCAACTTCTTCCGTGTCTTACGGGAACGCCCCGACGAGCTCATACGCCGAATCGCCCTGACCCCCTACGGTCGGGCAGAGGCCGAGGCGGCTCGAGAACCGTCCGGTGAACGCGTCGACGAGGTGGAGCGGGCCCGCCGCTTCCTGGTACGGTCCTGGATGACCATCGGCGGGCCCTCGACGCGCTGGAGATCGGGGTTCCGCTATCGCCGTTCCGCATCCATGGCCACCCTGTTGCGATGGTGGACGGATCTTCCCGAGCGCCTTGCCGTCGCGGCCGAGCGACTACGGGGGGTATTGATCGAGAACCGGGACTACAGGGACATCCTGGACGCTTTCGACGGCCCTGAAACCCTCTTCTACGTCGACCCGCCGTATCCTCCCGACACGCGCTCCCGCCAGTGGCGACATGGTGGATATCGTCACGAGTTCGACCGGAACGACCATGAAGAACTGTTGGAGCGCATCCTCGGACTGCAGGGCCGAGTCGTCTTGAGTACCTATCCGAATTCGTTGTACGAAACGCTACTGAAGCCCGCCGGATGGACGAGCGTCCGGCGCGGAACCGTCAACGGCAACGGCAGACCGACGGTCGAGGTGCTGTGGCTGAGCCCCGACCCGGAACGCCGGCGGCAGTTGTCGCTGTTCTAAGGAGCGGGCAAGATGGCGCGATATCCTCTGGTTTCCCCACATGTTCGCGAGCGTTCCCGAATAGACCTGGGGCACTATACCCCGATCCCCACCGTGTTCCTCAAGCATCCCGCACTTCGACGAAACGGGCGGCCCTACTATGTGGCCATCCATTTGCTCGCCGAAATCCTCAACTGGTACCGCCCCATCTGGGACGAGTATGTCGACAGGGAGGGGCAAACCCAAATTCGCACCTGGCAACGCTTTTCCGGGGAGGCTTTTCGGCTCTCCTACGGATATTTTGCCGATCTGTTCGGCCTCAGCGAAGAAACGGTGCGCCGCGCCGTCTACTTCCTCAAGGAGCGCGGCCTCGTGGAAACGAAGACCGTTCACATCCAGGACGAATCGGGGTACATGGAAGGACGGGCCACGCTGATCTATCCCGCATGGGAGCGAATTCGCGCCATCCTGGACCCGGCAGAGTACGCAGACGAGAAGACATCTCGGGACGCGCCCCAGCCCACCGAAAGGTACGGCCATACCGGTCGGGAGGTACCCCAGCCCACCGAAAGGTACGGCCATACCGGTCGGGACACGCCCCAGCCTACCGAAAGGTACGGCCATACCGGTCGGGAGGTGCCCCAGCCTACCGAAAGGTACGACCGTACCGGTCGGGAGCCCGCTCCACAGCCCACCGAAAGGTACGACCGTACCGGTCGGGACGCACCCCAGCCCACCGAAAGGTACGGCCATACCGGTCGGGACGCACCGACAGGTACACCGACAGGTACACCGACAGGTATACCGACAGGTACACCGACAGGTACACCGACAGGTATAACCGTACCACCTAACCAAATTAATAAAGACCAAAATAGAATACCAAAATCAAAGGACCAAAATACGCCGCCGCCAGCCGCCGCCGAGGCCGCCGGAAGCGCCGGAAGCGCCGGAAACGAAATCGAGCGAATCCTCCGCGACCTGGGAGTGCCGACGCGCTACCGCCGCCGCCTGGCCGACGCCATGGCCCGGGGCCTGGTCGGTCCGACGGACTTCGCGGCCGAGCTGGCCCGATGCTACGCGGACAGACGGGTCGAAAAACCCGCGGCCGCCGCCGCCGTCAGTCTGCTGCAAGACAATCGCGCCGCGCCCGAATTCTACGACCCCGAAGCCTGGGATTTGCCCGAACGGGTATGGGCGGTGCTCCGCCGGGCCGGCTGGGTCGGAGCGCCGGTCGTCGAGCCGTCGCCAAAGGCGTCCCGGCCGACGGAGACATCCCCAGGCGACCGGGTACCCCAACAGGTGCATCTGGCCTGGAGGGTTACGGCCGCGCAAATGCGGGCCTATCTGGGGTCAACGGCATACGACGCCTGGCTGGCCCACGCTCGCCCCCAAGCCTGGAGCGACGACGAGCTCGTCGTCGCGGTTCCCCATCGCCCACGAGACGAGGAGGCTGCGCTGGAAATTGCGCGCCGATACCTGGCCGCCGCCCTCGGGCGACCGGTACGACTGCGCTTCACGGAGGCGCGGGCATGAGGATGGCGTACTTTCGCAAGACCGAGCCGGGCCTCCTGGGCCTTTGGAAGGCGGTCCTCGAGCGGGCCGTTCAGGATCTGGCCGCCGTTGACGAAGACGACATCGTCGCCCGGGCCCGGGCCGTCTCGGCCGCGTATTACCTGAGCGAGATGGGCGGACTACCGGCCGACATCGCCGAACGGGTCCAGGCCGCCCTGGCCATCGCGAACGGCGACATGGGCGACTACCTCGCCGCAGACCTGTGGGGCGGCGACGCCTGGAAGAAAGACTGGAGCCTGGACCACCCCTGGGCAGCCGCCTGTCTGCGCTGTGGACGAAGCGCCCGGTGGCGGCCCGTTCTGTCTCCGCCGCCGGAGCATGAAGGGAAAGCCTGGACCTGGCGTTATACCAGACCCGAGAACCACATTCCTCTCTGTCGTAAGTGCCAGTATCACCTGGCGCGCACGAGCGAGACGGCGACATGGATCATCGAAATGGCCGCGGCCCTGTGGGGCGCGCGGTTCGATGCCCTGCTGCGCATTCATGAGACGGCCGTCGGCGAACCCGACTGGCGTCCGACCTGGGACCTGGAACGGTTCCCTCTGTGGCCCACGGAGCCCGGCGTCGACTGGGCGCATGGCTCCGGATCTGCAGAGGATGCCGAACCCCGCCCGCCGCGGGGCATCGCCCGCGGGGCCAGGGAACGCGACCTGGCCCGGCGTCATCGCGTTCGCGCCTTTCGTGACGCACCGTTGACGCGCATTGCAGAAGGTCGAGAGCCATATCCCCGACGCCGCAGGAGGAAGCCATCATGATGACGATTACGGAATACCTGACGACCCTGTCCTCCCCGCACACCCGCCGGGCCTATGGCCGGGACCTGCGCGATTTCGCACTCTGGTTCCGACAGACCAACGGCGAGGAAGCGACGCCGGGCACGATTACGCATGCGGATTTGCAGGAGTGGCGTGCATATCTGATCCGGCGATACCGCCCCAAGACGGTGAACCGCAAGCTGGCCGCTGTGCGGGCGTATCTGGCCTGGGCCTACGAAAACGGGCTGTCCGACGCCCCGCCTCCCAGGGTTCGGGGAGCACGCGAACAGACCCGGGCCCCCAAATGGTTGACCCGCCGTGAGGAAATGCGCCTGCTGCGCGAGGCGGAGCATCTGATGCGGGCTGCGGAACGCGGCTCCGACGCGGCCCGGTTCCGGGCCGTGCGCAACTGGGCCCTCGTGACCGTCATGCTGCATACCGGTTTACGGGTGAGCGAGGTGGTGGGACTGCGGCTCACGGACCTGGAGCGAAACGCCCGTACCTGGTGGCTGCGGGTCCAGGGTAAAGGTGGGAAGGAGCGCCGGGTACCTCTGAATGCCCGGGCGCGCAAGGCGCTGGAACGCTGGCTACACGAGCGGAGCCGGGTCGTCGCGGCGTCGTCGGAATCCGATGCGCTTTTCGTGGGACGGCAGGGCGGCCCCCTGAACCCGGCCACGATTCGACGCATCGTAGCCGACCTGGCGCGGCGGGCAGGCGTGCAGGCCACGCCTCACAGTCTCCGGCATACGTTCGCCAAGCGCCTGCTGGATACCGGCGTTTCCCTGGAAAAGGTAGCCGCATTGCTGGGGCACGAAAACCTGAACACCACGCGGATCTACCTGGAACCGGGCGAGCGCGACCTGGAGATGGCCGTAGAGGCATTGGCCCCCTGAATTTTGCACGATAACAGTGCGCGAGGTGTTATAATGAAACCCCATTCCTGCGGAGGAATGAAGATGCTGACGACGATGGCGGCGAAAAACAGACCGCACCAAAAGTCAGGAAAAATTCGCGCCATCGACCTGTTCTGTGGTATTGGCGGTAATTCATGGGGAGCCAGAGCAGCTGGCGTAGAGATTGTGGCCGGGTTCGATAAATGGGAACTCGCAGGCCAGGTATTTCAGGATAATTTTCCAGAAGCCCGTTTTTACCATGTGGACCTGTCTACGCTCAAACGCGCCGACATTGAGCGTATTCGGGACGACATCGGGCCGATTGACCTGATTCTGGCCTCACCGGAGTGCACCAGTCATAGTGTGGCACGCGGTGCCTCCCCACAAGACAAAGCCAGCCTGCGTCTGTCCTGGAACGTTTGGCGTTTTGCAGAAGTGTTCCGCCCGCGCTGGATTGTGGTAGAAAATGTTCCGGCTTTTCGCGCATGGGAACATTACACCGATTTTCTACAGGTCCTGCAACGGAAGGGCGGATATCATTACCGGGAAGAAATGCTGACAGCCAGCGAATTCTGCGTACCACAAAAACGGCGTCGTCTGTACCTGCTCTTTGACCGCGAGCGAAAGCCGCGCCCGGTGGCATCGCGGTGTGAAGAACCTCCGCCTGCCTCCGCCGTGATCAGCCTCAACGGGGAGTACCGTTTTTCCCCCCTGGTAACGGAACGGCGCGCGAAGAATACACTGGCACGGGCGGAACGGGCGATTCAGGTTTTGGGCAGGGAGACGCCATTCCTGCTTGTCTACTATGGTTCAGATGGAGCAGGCGGCTGGCAGTCGCTGGATGCACCATTGCGCACTGTGACCACGGTGGATCGCTTCGCTCTGGTCAAACCAGATGGCAGAGGTGGGCACCTGATGCGCATGTTGCAACCGCCGGAGCTGCAAAAAGCGATGGGTTTCCCCCCCGAATTCCGCCTGGCACACGGGAACCGCCGGGAAAAAATCCATCTCCTCGGCAATGCCGTTTGTCCTCCCGTAATGCAGGCTATTGTGGAGACTCTGGTAGGTGGCCCATCAAGGGAGACGGAATGAGAGAGAGGGGGCGGGGATTGCTTCCCTACACGCCACAGCAGATTACAGCCCTGCGTCATTCCCTGCTGGCGTGGGGTAAAGCGCACTTTCGACCCTTCCCCTGGCGACTGACCACTGACCCGTACCGCATTCTGATCGCCGAAATTCTGCTGCACCGCACCCAGGTCAGGCAGGTCATCCCGATTTACCAACAGTTCATCGCCCGTTATCCGGACATGAAAGCGCTTGCCCGTGCCAGCCGCGAGGAACTGCATCAGGCGTTGTATTCCCTGGGGCTGCGCTGGCGGGTGGACCTGCTCTATGAGATGGCGCAGGCCATCGCCAAGCACCACGGCGGAAAAATCCCCCGCGAACGGGAGGCTTTGCTGGCTCTGCCAGGCGTCAGCCAGTACGTGGCCGGAGCGGTGCGTTGCTTCGCCTGGAATGAACCGGAAGTTCTGATGGATACCAACACGGTGCGCGTCACCGGCCGGCTGCTCGGGTGGAAGGTAAAAGATTCGTCTCGCCGCAGCAAGCGCTTCCGTGCTGCACTGGAAACCCTGCTCGACCCGGCAGAACCGCGCGCCTTCAACTACGCCCTGCTTGATCTGGCCCATCTGGTGTGTATGAAAAGGCAGGCACCGTTGTGTATGGAATGCCCCTTGAAGCCTTACTGTCATTTCTCAGGAGAAAGACATGCGGGTTCGTAATGAAATGGTCATTGCCCTTGTAAAAGAAGTGTTGGGGCCACGTAATGGCCCGTACGAAGTGCTGCCCGAGGAACAGGATCCCTTTTCCGAATACATCACCGGGGTATTGCAACCGCCTGTGCAGCATGCCGGGCAGTTAGGTCTGGATGAACGGATTGAAGACACCATAGACGCTCTGATTGAAGAAACCAGCAGTGAAGAAGACCAGTATAGTGAAGGCTACGCCGCTCTGCCAGGCGTTTTCACACCGGCTCTTGACCCACGCGCCCTGGCTCATTCCATTGGTATCTCCTTCACCGTAAAGGCTGAGAGGGGACATTCGCCCACGATTGCTTTTTGCGCTACCTGGGCCCGCTATCATCAGGAACCTGATGGATGGCATCGAGCCCCTGATTATCTTCTACGGGATGCCGTAGATGCCACAAAGGACCGGCAGGAATGGCGGAAGGATCATGTGCGGCTCTTTTTAAGGTCACGAAAACTGGACGGAGGAGGCTGGAAGATCTCTCTTTTTCTGGTTAATGAGACGCCCGTTTCAAACCCGGACAGGCGCCCTCATACTTCTGAATACATTTTTCAGCCTCAGATTCGCGTCAACACGGGCCCGTACACTTTCCTGATTCCAGTTGACATTGCTCAGGCCGGGGTGAAAGACGGCCCGGAGGATGAGCAACGGGAAAGCCTGAACCTCTCCATGCTCTATCGTGAGCACCGCGCCCTGGCGCGTGGTCATATGTGCGCTGCGATGTGGAAAGAGATTGACCCGGAGCGTCCCTTTGAG
>Ga0256833_1002340_pt1 | contig 13416 bp, 8 predicted proteins | sample 356284metaG_FD_190535 | JGI IMG/M metagenome (GOLD analysis project Ga0256833, IMG submission 190535) | Hydrothermal vent microbial communities from Mid Atlantic Ridge, Atlantic Ocean - 356-284 | ecosystem: Environmental > Aquatic > Marine > Hydrothermal vents | place: Atlantic Ocean: Mid...
TGAAATTAGCATAGACGACATTAATGAAGAAAATCATGAATTTTTAAATACATTTTTTCCAATTCAAATAATTCCGGTTGAGATATTAAAAAAACTTAAGGATGTCAGATTTTTAAACTCTGAAGTTATTATTTTTGAAAATGCAGACTTTTATAAAGATGATTTTAGTGAAATATCTAAATTGTTTGTTTCTGAAAAGAAATTAATTGCTATTGACGATACTGAAAATATTACAAAAATAAACGAAGCATTGTTAAATACGAATCAAAATTCAAAAGTTGATCAGTTTGAGTTAAAAGGTTATCATCAACAAGGAATGATTAATTTATTGGATATGAATTATACGGAAAGATTGTATGCAGCAAGAAACATTGCACATTTGATGCAATCTTCTAATGATAAAATCAAAATTTATCAAATAAAGGGAATAGTGATTTTTTCCACACTTGATGATATTCTGAATCAGGTCATTTTTAAAATCCTTGAAAATAAAGGGATTAAAGAGATGAAGATTATTGATACTCCTTTTCATCTTTTGGTGGATAATATATTGGAGGTAAATAATAAGCAGATATTAATCACTCAAAATCAACTTCTTAATTATCATGATTTTTCAAAAATTATATGGCAATTGAAAGCTATTTCCAAGATAAAAAAAGCCGGATTAAAAGTTGTGAATTTTAATACTTCTCAACTGTTTGATAATCCTGTTAAAAGCATTAAAGAATTCGTACAAAACAATATTATTTAAATGCCTGATATTGACATTTTGAAATACAGGAATGATTTAAAAACTAAAAAGGAAGCGGAAAAAGTATATGTATTTGATCCTCTAAGGAGGAAATATGTTGTTTTCACTCCCGAAGAAATGATAAGGCAATTATTTATTCAATATTTATTGCAGGAACTAAAAATTCCTAAAAAACATATTGCTGTAGAAAGGCAGATTATCATAAACCAAAAATCGTACAGATTTGATATTTTGGTATTTGACAGGAGCGGTAAACCACTTATGGTTGTAGAATGTAAATCTCATAAGGTTAATATTACAGATAAAACTGCTTTTCAAATCAGCAGATACAATATTGCATTAAAAGCTAAATATCTCTGTTTGACTAATGGTAAAAGGAGCTATTTTTATAAAATTGATTTTGACAATCGAGATTTAAAAATTCTGGAAAATATACCAATGATCAGTATTAAATAATTTTTTATCTGATCCAAAATAAAGATCTTCTAACTACAGAACAACTGACTTCTATCAACAATAGTTTTAATAACAGCTTGAACATTTGACAAATAATTGATAATTGATAATTCAGAATGACAAAGTTAAAAAATTCACATGAATTAATGAATGAAGTGAAGCTGTATTATTCCGGCTTTGAAGCCATGCTATCGTATGCTTTCAAGTTCTACCTGCAATTATCGAAAATTGATTTACAGCGGTCAATATCATACCGGTAATTAATATGAAATAGACTAAGATAAATTATAGATATTTTTATGAGATCAAGGCAAAAAATGAAAAATATTTTTCACTCATGATTTTATTTGCCACCCGATTCTCTCCGAGTCCGTTCAGTCATTTATCATGAAAAAGTTAAAATGTTTTTATAAAATAATTTTATTAATTTTAGGGTTACCTTAATTCCCAACGGGTCAGTTGGTATGAACTTATAGTTCAATAAACTCCATTGGAATAGCTCAAAAAAAGAGAAGCCGATATTTATTGATATGGCTTCTCCTAAAAACAAAAAAACAAGTAAAACAAAAATTATTGTATATTAAACAATAATTTATAATTTTCATTACTTTTTGAAATATTAATAATATATAATCCTGCACTTAATCTGTTTATGTCATATTGAAGTTTATTGTCACCAGACTTCAAGTCAATAATTTTCTCATCTAACATTTTACCTATCGTATTATAAATATTTATTTTGTACTGACCTCCAAGTTCGACATTAAGATCAATTACAAATTTGCCGTTATTAGGATTAGGATATAATTTAACTTCAGAAAACGGTAATTCACTTACTGAATTTACTACGACATAAATATCTTTGGAAATAGATTGCTGACCACAATCATTGTTAGCATAGAGAGTAACACTGTAAGTTCCGGTAGTTGAATATGTATGTACAGGATTTATATCCTCGCTAATATTGCCATCTCCAAAATCCCAGTAAAATGAAGTGGCATCATCGGATGCTTGCTCAGTTAAGGAAACTTTTGCTCCATCTATTTCATAATTAAATTCTACAACCGGTCCTGCATCAACGCTAATTAAATCTTCCTGAACTAAAGTATCATTTCCATTATCTCCATAAGCGATAAGACTTACATCAAAATTCCCACTCATCACATAAACTACAACGGGATTTTCTTCTACGGAAAATTCAGGATTTCCTCCTTCGAAATGCCAGAGTAAGGAATTAGCTGAAGAAGAAGACATATTTGTATATTCAACCTGAAATGGGGCACAACCTTCTGTTGCATTATAGTCAAATGCTGCTGTCGGTCTAAGAGCTATATCAATAATTTGCTCCAAAGTATCTTTGCCGCAATTGTTTTCAGCGATCAATTGCAAGGTATATTGTCCTTCCTGAAGATAAACATGGGATACATTTTGGCCAATAGCCGATGCTCCATCGCCAAAATTCCATTTGATAAAAGTAGCTGTTTCTCCCGTATAAGTAAAATCGTAATTTAATTCTTCGGAAGTAACAGTATATGCCGGAACGGGTGGGCCTATAACATGAACCAAATCCACTTCTGTTTTCGTATTGGAACCGACTTCATTTGTAACCTCCAGTGTCACACTGTAAACTCCTTTGTTTTCATAAGTCACTATAGGATTCTCTTCTGTACTTGTTGAAGGAGTACCACCATCAAATGTCCATAAATATGAATCGGTATTTGATGAAGATAAATTGGTATATTGCACAGTTAACGGTTTACATCCTTCTGTTGCTCCAAAAGAGAAATTGGCAATAGGTGGATTGGCAATTACAATAGTTTGCGTATCAACAAGGGTATCACATAAATTGGAATACTTGAATTTTACCGTATAATTTCCATCTTCTGCATAAATATGATTTGGATTAACTTCGGTTGAAAACGTACCATCCCCGAAATCCCAATTAAATGTGTCTATATTTGTTGTAGATTGAGTGAAATCGACAGAATATCCTGAAACATTATAAGTAAAAGAGCCTGTCGGCTGCGCTAATACTTCGATATAATCCTGCAAATGAAGTGTATCGCTACCTAAATCGTTTGTTGCATACATTGTTACATCATATATTCCCGGATTAGGATAGCTGATAACAGGATTTGCTTCATACGATGAATCAGGTATTCCTCCCTCAAAAACCCATAAAATACTATCTGTATTTGCCAAACTGTGAAATTGTGCTAAAAACGTCGCACATCCCACTGCTGTATCAACTGTAAAATTTGCAATAGCTTCTGATGTAATTTGAATTGGTTTTATAATAGTATCATTCCCGCATTCATTGGTTGCAATAAGCATTACATTATAATCTCCTCCTGCATTATAAGTGTGTATCGCATTTGTATCCGTAGAAGTAGAATCATCTCCAAAATTCCAGAAATATGTATCTCCGTCAAAAGTTGTATTATTAAACTGGACTGTTGTACCATTAATAACATATAAAAAATTAGCTGCCGGAACTGTATGAATGTGGATAGTGTCATGATATACCAGAGTGTCCGAATACAAGGCGTTAAAAACCTGTAAAGTAACATCAAAGAAGCCGGTTGTATCATAACTGACAACCGGATTTTTAAGTGTGGAAGTAGCCGGCACACCTGCATCAAATATCCATAATCTTGTATCAACATTATCACTTGATGCATCATGGAAATGGATTGTGTCAGGTTTGCAACCTTCCCAGTGGTCCATTGTTAATCCTGCAGTAGGAGGAGTAACTATTTCCACCCATAAAGAGAATTGTTCATAATCCGTACAATCATCATTTGATGCATACAAAGTCACATAATAACCCCCATCTTGAGTATATGTATGTATAGGATTTTCCTCATTACTATCATCGCCATCGTCAAAATCCCAATAATAATTAGTTGCTTCCTGTGAAGTATTTGTAAAATGAACTTCATTATCATTGACTATTGTATATGAAAATTCAGGTATAGCAACAGGATAAACCGTAATATATTCTTCTTTTGTCATGACATCCGAACCTGCACTATTTGAAACTTCCAAAGTAACATCATAAGCACCGGCATAATAATAATATATTTCTTCTGGTTCTTGGTCACTTGAGGTCTCCGGATCTCCACCATCAAAAGTCCAGTTCCATGTATCGGGATTATTTGTAGAAAGATCTGTAAAATAAACAGGATCACCTTCGCATATTTCTGTTGGATCCGCTTCAAAATCCGCTACAGGTTCAACCGCTCCTCCGGTGCATTCGGTTAAGCAGGAAGCTCCATTGTATCCTGCTCTGATAACATCACCAGGTTGTTGACCAAAGCCAAGCGCCAAATCAATTCCAATACCATTTATTAAATGGCAATAACTCATTATTGTACCCTTATCCGGCAATATAGGATTATTCGGATCATAACATGCATCTCCTTCCGGTGTATTTCCATTATTATAATAATATTCATTTCCGCAATCATCAATTTGAGTATTGTTGCCATTCCAAACACATGCATGGGTATGTCGAGAACCGAAATTGTGACCTACCTCATGTGCTACAACTTCAACACTCCATGAATAAGTCGGCACTTCATTATAACTTGAACTTATATTCATATATGCATAATTCCAGTTATCAACACATAAAACGTCCAACCATGCAAGTCCTCCTGTTCCATTTCCTCCAAGAGCATATAAACTAGCCAAATCCCCATTAAAAGTTGGGTTATTATCTTTAAATTGTTCCAATGCGGTACCGGAATCATTTGTGTCATAACCATCAGGAGTATCCCATACCATGATTTCTGAAATCTCAATGCCTATTGATTCATTATCATATAAGACTGCAACTTCAGCAAATAATCCGGTAATATACTCTTCTGCAGCACTAACACTGCCTTTGTCCTGATACAAAGCATAATCTCCTTCTATATAAAACTTAACACATGTACTGTATCTTGAATTGACAACAGCTTTTGTTTTATGTCTTCTGTCAATTTCAATAACATCTTCATCCGGTGTATGACATTCAAAAGATCTTTCTCCCTTAAATCTCAGATCATTATACACCACATAATCCACATCACTATTATCAAGTTTGACAATATTAAAATTACCAACGCCTTTGATTGTTACCAATCCTATTATTTGGTTATGAAAAATATTTATTGAAGCAAATCCTTCTTTTCCTTTGACAGACCCCTTATAAAATAAACCCCTCTTGAAATTCCTTATGGTATCCCCTGAAGAAGTTCGTAATATAAAATCTTTTGTTAGTACGTTAAATTTCTCCAATTCTACTGTTACATTTTCAGTATTGCTAATTGGAATTGTCAAAGAAATATCGTTGTTCCTTTCCTGATAAACTCTTTTCAAAAAAGCTTTGTCCAAGCTCAGCGGTACTATACCGTCTGCAACTTGCTCTACTCTTTGAGTGATTCGATGTGATTTTGTAAATAATCCTGATACATCTTTTTGCATTTGTGAGAACAACGGCATGCTCATCAATAATATAAAATAAACCAATAAGTTTTTTCTAAAATCCATAATTCAATTTTTTATGCGAAGCTAATAATTTTTTTTATTTTGTAACTATTCAGATAGAATCATTTTGTCTGAAAAAATTTCTTTTTACATTAAAATTCAACAATAGTTATTGAAATATGATCACCTTAAAATCATAATCTCTTTTTAATACAAAAATAATGATTTTTATCTCAAAATTGCTTTTAAAATTAATCTATGATTATTTTTTCAATAAATATTCTTCCTTTAATCTTTACTTTGATAAAATAAATACCCTTTTTCATATTTCTTAAATCTATTTGATACATAACTCCTTTTTTTCGTAAATCCTTAATATGTTTTATTAATATGGTATTTCCGAGAATATCATTTATAAAAATACTGGAATTACTGTCAAATCCGGAATTATTAACCAAAAATAATGTGTTTTTTACAGGATTTGGATAAACGAATAGATCATTAGATTCATTTTCATTAAGTTTGGTTGTGTTTATGATGACAGATTTTATTAAAACGCTGCTATCGCAGGTATTTTTCACAACTAACCTAACATAATAAACTCCGTCTTTAGAATATATATGTACGGGATTTTTTTCTAAAGAACCACTATTATCACCAAAATCCCAAACATATTCACCTGTAAAAGTATTAGTGAAAGCAACCGTATCGTTTTTTATTTTGTAAACAAAATCCCCTTGTGGTTTTCCTTCTACTTTTATCAAATCGTTCTTTGATAAAGTATCACTTCCATATTTGGAATATGCAATCATACTAACATCAAAAGTACCTACGGAATCATAGGTCACTGCGATTTCTTCTAAAGAACTTTCATTGATTTCCGTACCTTCAAATAACCATTTAATCGAATCAAAACTATTTTCACCTACTTTGAAAAATACAGTATCGCCTTTGCATATCTTTGTAGTATTGTATGTGAATTTAGCTTTAAAAGGTATTTTTATTTCTATTGTGTCACTAAAATAATTTTCTGTATTACATGATTTTTTCTTAGCCCAAAGTTCAACTAAATATTTACCCCCTTCTTTATATTTGTGCTTGGGATTTTTCAGTAAGCTGATTCTACCATCTCCGAATTTCCAAAAATAATTCGATGAATTAATTGATTTGTTATTGAACTGAATTTTATCTTTACTAATAAATTCATAACCAAAATCGGCTTCAGGTCCTTCAATTACAGTAATATACTCCATTTTTTTTAAAGTATCTTTTCCTTTCGCATTGGAAGCGATCAACTCAACATCATATACTCCTGTAGAATTATATTTCATCACAGGATACTTATGATATAGAGTATCTGTCCCACCGGAAGTTTCAAATAACCAAATCCAATCGGAAGGATAATTAACCGATTTATCAAAAAATGTTACTTCGCCTCCTTCGCAGGTCAATATATTTTCCGCTTCAAAGTCTGCAACCGGTTTTTTTTCTCCAATACCCTGACAGGAATTCAAACAACTCGCTTGTGATACCTTTTTTCTGATTAAATCTCCCGGTTGTTTTCCAAATCCTTTGGATAAATTTATTCCTGCTGCCCCTACAAGATGACAATAACTCATAATAGTACCTCCGTCCAGAGGTATTTTAGGATTATCAGGATCAAAGCAAGAATTTCCCTCAGGTGTGCCACCCGCATTATAAGTATAAATATTACCACAATCGTCTATCTGTGTGCCATTTCCATTCCAATGGCAGGCATGAGTATGACTTGAGCCTAGATTGTGACCCAATTCATGTGTAATTACCATTGCAGACCATGAATACAAAGGGACATTTCTATAATTAATATTTATATTTGCATAGGCAAAGTGTATATTCCGGTTACACAGTGCATTTAGGTAAGCAATCCCACCCAATCCGTTAGCTCCTAAAGCAAGAAGCATATTCAAATTAGTATCGCTATTTTTATTTTTTGCAGAAAACTGTTCAAGTGCGATATTAGAACTTCCGGTGTTATAATTATCGGGTGTTTCCCAAATTTTTATTTTTGAAACTTTTATATTTATACCTTCCTTTTTATATAGTAATGCCGTTTCTGCAAATAAGCCCAAAATGTAATCCACTGTTCTTTTTATATTTTTTCCATTCTCTACAAAAAGAGCATAATCTGCTTCAATATAAATATTAATGCATTTATTAGATCTTGATTGTATTTTTTTATGTTGTAAAACATTTTGTTGTGAGTCGAAGTAACTATCTTGTGTATCACAAAAGAAATTTAATTCTTCTGTGAAATCTTTATTTTTATAAATTAAATATTGGTTTTTCAAATTTTTAATCTGCCCGAGATTATAGGTATTGCCATTTTTATATGCGATTATGCCCATAAATTTATCATCATAAAAGCTAAAGGTCCCTATTCCCGTATTATCATCGGTTGTGGCAGTAAAATACTTACCTTGTTCGTATTCGAAATTGTTTTTTTTAGAAGTAATTACTTTGAAATCATCCGTCAACAAATCAAATTGTACCAAATCGATATTTATTTTATCTCTAAAGTTATTATACCGGAATGAAGATGAAAAAGCAGGGATGTTATTATTTTTTATTAATTTTAGTATATCTCTATTTATTGTAGTAATAAAACCGTTTTTTACGGGGATATTATCCCTGGAAACTACAGGATGACCATTTTTATTAAATAACTCAAAATATTTATTTTGGGAAAAAAGAAATATATTATTAAAAAAAATAAAACTTAACAAGAATAAAATTTTTTTCATTGGAAATAGTTAAAATATTAAACCGCTATTAATATTATAATTAATATGGTAGCGATTTGGTATAAATTATATAATTATTTGAATATTTAAGCGTTTCAAAATAAAAACAAATATGACTATTAAATTAAACGTGAGCATCAAAACATTGTTTATTTATTTACTGTTTTTTTTCTTAATAAATAGTATTACTGCTCAAAGCCGCCAAAATAACAAAAACGAAAAAGGATTTAAAAATAGATTATGGTATGGTGTCAACTTAGGCAATATAGGATTGTCAAATAATCAATTTTATATAAATTTATCCTTTATGGGAGGTATGAAAATTATGAAAAACTGGAATGCTGGAGCAATTATTCATACAAACTATACTTATCTGTGGCAAGCTGGAAATTTTCCGTCGTACAATATTTTTGATTTTGGATTTGGCGGGCTTACTACCGTGAATATATTCAGAAACTACTTTGTGCAATTGGAAGCAGACAGAATGTATTTGTCAAAATTCGGTTATGAAGGGGATTTAATCAGGAACCCATATTTATTTACATATTTAGGAGGAGGATACCAATATGATTCATCCGGTAAATGGTCTACGATAATAACTTTGCTATATAATTTAAATCCGGACACCAATCAACTATTTTTTCCATTAAATTATAGAGTTGCATTTGTATATAATTTTTAAACAATTAAGTCATTTTTTGTGTTCTGTCTTTAATATTTATTAAATTTGTAAAAAAGTATTTACTTAAGTGAAAACGTTTTTGATATAAGCACTATTTTTATCTTAAATTATTCCACTTGAGTAGTGATCTAAATTGTAACATAATGAAGAAAGGATTTGCTATTTTTGCTGTTTTGTTTTTAGCATTTATTTCATGCAAGAATGATACCAAGAAAAACAATACATTTGCCCAGGCGGTAACTACAGACCTTTCAAAAGAAATGGAAATACCCACAAAAGAAGGGGAAGTGGATACCAATAACATGGCTAAAATAACTTTTGAAGAGACAGTTTTTGATTTTGGGAAAATTCATGAAGGGGATGTGGTAGAGCACACTTTCAAATTTAAAAATACAGGGAATAAAAATTTGATGTTATTGTATCATAAGACCACATGTGGTTGTACAGTGCCGGAGTTTTCCAAAGATCCGTATAAACCGGGAGCTGAAGGAAAAATAAAAGTTGTTTTCAATTCTAAAGGTAAGAAAATGGCACAAAACAAAAAAGTTAAAATATTTTCAAATACATATCCTAATATGACAACACTTACGATGAAAGGTTATGTAATACCAAAGGGATAAAACAAATTTTCAGGTAATGTTCTTTTGAAATACTATTTATTTTTTATGTTTCAAGAGGGCAAATATTAAATCGCTTTAAAGACACTAAAACTATTTAAAACATTAAAAATGATAAATATGATATTTTTACAATCAGCAGGAGGAACGGGAATGTTCAATATGGTATTGTTCGGTGGAATTTTACTTGTTTTCTATTTTTTTATCATAAGACCTCAAGCTAAAAAGCAGAAAGAACAAAATCGGTTTGCCACTTCACTTGAGAAAGGAATGGAAGTAGCTACAGCAAGTGGAATAGTTGGGAAAATAACTAAAGTAGAAGATGATTTTGTACAATTACAAGTAGATCAGAAATCTTTTTTAAAGGTTTTTAAAAGTGCTATTTCAAAAGAAATGACAGAAGCATTAAATAAAAAAGAAGCAAAATAATAAATGGGTTTCAGGCTTACCAAACAGGGTGTAATCTCATTTTTCCCCTTTGTAGCTTTGGCAGTGCTGTTTTGGGTAAGTTCCATAATGACAAAAAAATCAACTTACTCAAAGGATATTTTTATAGAAGTTAATACCGATGATAATCACATTATCATAGATACTAATATATATACGGCAAATGTCACACTATCCGGGAAGGGATTGGATTTGATAAGAGTCAATAGTTATACTAAAAAAAAACCGTTGAAAATTTATTTGAATTGGAATAATTCAAAAATAACTTCCGAATTAATAACCGGACAATTACAATCTGAAATTCCTTCCGGAAAAATTCAAATTGTAAAAGTTATATTCCCTGATAAAGCAATAACAATAGAAAAGAAATCAACAAAAAAAATACCGGTAAAATTTACCGGTAAAATAAATTATAAAAAGAATTATGGACCAAAGGCTCCCATTCTTCTTTTGCCTGCTGAAATAAAAATAACAGGTCCTGATAGTTGGATTAAGGATATTGATATTTGGAATACGGAATCGAAGGAATATGTAAATTTGGATAATGATTTAAGAGAAAAGATAAAATTAAAAGCCCCTCATTCAAATAAAATATCAATTGAGCCGGATATTGTTGATATATATATCCCTGTCGAAGAATATACTGAAAAAAAAGTAACATTGCCGGTAAAAATAATAGGAACTGCAAATAAAAATTTGAGGATTGTTCCATCATCCATTAGTGTCTCGTTTTTAATTGGTGTCAGTAAATATGAATATATTGATTCAACAGAATTTTTAGCGTCTGTATATGTGAATAAAGATTCGATTTTGAATGGGAATTATCCTGTTTCCATAATTAAAAAACCTTCCGGTGTTACCATACAATATATTCAACCGAATTATGTTGATGTTTATATAAAAAATTAATATATGAAGAAAATATATAATAGCTATATCAAATGGTTTATTGAAAATTCTCTATCTGAGGATGTTGGAGAAGGGGATTTTACTTCAAATGCATGTATTTCTGAAGATTCGGTTTCCGAAGCGAAACTTCTCGTAAAAGATCATGGAGTGATAGCCGGAGTTGAGCTTGCAAAAATGATATTTGATTATTTAGACCCTGATGTCGAATTTGAAATATTGAAAAAAGATGGAAGCATAGTGGCATACGGAGATGTTGCTTTTACGGTAAAATGCAATACCCGTACTCTGCTGAAAGCTGAAAGATTAGTATTGAATATCATGCAACGTCTGAGTGGTATTTCCACTATAAGTTCCGAATTTGCTTTTGAAGTTCAGGATTTACCTGTAAAAGTATTGGATACGAGGAAAACAACACCGTTGTTGCGACCTTTGGAAAAATGGGCTGTTCGTATAGGTGGCTGTTACAATTATAGAGATGGCCTTTATGATTGGATAATGATAAAAGATAATCATGTCGATGCTGCAGGAGGAATCAAAAATGCAATTGAAAGGGTAAATACTTACCTTAAAAAAAACAAGTTAGATCTTGGAGTTACAATCGAAGTTCGCAATCTTGTCGAATTGAATCAAGTTTTGGAAGCCGGAAATATTACCAGGATAATGCTTGATAATTTTGAATTGGCATTATTGAAAGAAGCCGTATGTACAATAGACAAGAGGTTTGAAACAGAAGCATCCGGTGGCGTGACGCTTCAAACTATCAGAGCAATAGCAGAAACCGGAGTTGACTATATTTCTGTAGGTGCACTAACTCATTCGGCAGGAATACTGGATTTGAGTTTAAAAATTCAAAACAACTGACCCGTTGGGAATTAAGATGACCCTAATTTTGTGATTTGTGATTTGTTGATGCTTAAATAAGCGTTGACCGTTTTTACTTTGAACTTTTTATTTTTTTGTGATCAATGTTTTTATCTGTGAAAATCTGCAGAATCTGTGTCATCTGCGTTCTATCCAATAAAAAATGGAACACTGATGACGTTGATAATACGGTTTTGCACTGTTTTTCTTCTCAAAAGCACACCTGTGTAGTTACAAAATTTGTAAAATGAGATTATTTTTAATTCACATAACAAAATAGAATGAATTTTATCATATCTTTTATTATCAATTTGCTAATATGATTTTCTATTATTTAGGATTAGTTATCCTAAATTTATGACCTTTACATTGGTATGCTGCCACAATTTAAGAACTTTGTCTAAAATCGATTTGCGCACTATCCATATCATATCAAGATTATCTTTTTTGAATGCAGATTCTATTTCATTAAACCATCCTTTACCTTTCAATTCCATAGGACCTATTTCATCAATAACCAATAAATCGGATTTACTTATAGCTTCATTAAGTGATTTTCTTCCAAATTCCAATCCGGATTGTTTAAAATAATATTTACCTATTCTTAAATCTCCTTTTTGATGAATATTGTCGCAAAGTAATACTTTTTCTCCTGACAGTATATTTTCAATTTCAAATCCTAATCTTTCCCTATTTTTGTCGATTCCATGTGCAATCAATCCCCCAATTATCAAATCAGGATTTTCTTCCAATAATTTATGTATCAATTTTTTTAAATATGTTGTTTTTCCACTACGGGTATCGCCGCTTATAATTGTCAATTTGTTTTTCATGGATATATGTCTTGTGAAGTAATGTAAAAGCGAATCTGACAATTCTATCGCTTTTTTTAATACTTTGATCGGATTGGTAAAAGATTTCCGGTTTGATACTATATTTTTTAATAAAAACGGAAGTGCGGAAGAGGCTAAGCCTATTGTGCTATACAGACCGGAAAATCCTTTTTGATACATCAAGGCTTTCACTATAGGATTTTTCAATTCAACACTAATAGTTGTAAAAACGGAAATCATTATTATTGCCCTTGTCATCATCTTCATCCCAATTATAAATCCTTCCAATTTGTTATTCCAAAATAAAACGGCAAATAAGAGAATTATTATTAACTGAATCCAAAATATAGGTTTCGAAAGTCTTCTTAATGATTTTCCATAGCGGTAGATAATGAAAATCAAATAAGGAATAACTATAAACAAAGAATACAAATATGGATATTTTTCAAGAATTACCAAAGAGAAAACCAGGACGATGATATGTATAAAAATTAAAACCGAATTATATTTAAAAGAGGTAGTATTAAATAATTTATTATCTTTTTCCAGTTCAAGATACACTTCATTGTCTTTAGTAATAGTTTTCTCTAACATTATCTCTTTT
>Ga0256833_1002341_pt1 | contig 13383 bp, 14 predicted proteins | sample 356284metaG_FD_190535 | JGI IMG/M metagenome (GOLD analysis project Ga0256833, IMG submission 190535) | Hydrothermal vent microbial communities from Mid Atlantic Ridge, Atlantic Ocean - 356-284 | ecosystem: Environmental > Aquatic > Marine > Hydrothermal vents | place: Atlantic Ocean: Mid...
CACCTCGTAGAAGCTCCTAGCCTTGATAATAACCGTCAACTCCTCCCCTTCACGGAGGTCAAGCTTCTCCAGGGGCTCAAGCACACCCCCCTTATAGCGCACTCGGATAACCCTGGCCAACACGCTTCCCCGCCCCTGTAACACAATCTTATCCTTAAAAGCACAATATGAGCATTGCATCTACAATTACCGTCAGGCCTGGGCCGCGCCGCCCCTAAACGCTCCTGTAGAAGCTCGAGCCGCGGTTCTCAGCATCCTGAACCCATGACTTGCTGGCATGTATTGCCGCTAAGCCCCGGCCTACATCAACGGGTTCTCGCTGTTCTTGCCTCTCATGCGTTAGTGTCATTCCTAGTGCCCCCAACTTGTTGCAAGAAGCTGAAACGGTAGGCAATCCTTATAAGCACTAGCTGGGACAGGGGGTCTATATGGGGGTATTTGAGTGGAGCCGCCGGCGGGATTCGAACCCGCGACCACCGGCTTACAAGGCCGGCGCTTTCGGCCCCGCGCAGGGTCTGCCGCTGAGCTACGGCGGCCCGTGGCGGGGGTTGCTTGTTTGGGGTTTTAGGGTTTGCTGGCGGCTAGTAGTTTCTCCGCGTTCCTCCTGGCCGCCTCCTCCACCGCCTCGGGCGTGGTGTCTTTCAGCTTGGCTATGATGTTTATCGTCTCGGGTATCATTGCTGGGCTGAGTTTTAGGCCCCTGTAGTTGTAGGGGCCGTCGCTCTCCGTGACTATGTAGTCGAGGGGTGCTGCGCGGGCTATGGCTTGGTGCTTCCTCTGTATCTTTAGGGCGGCGTTTATCGATATCTTGTAGCCGGCCTCCCCTATGGCTGGTATTAGGTCCTGTGGGCCGGTGTACCAGTGGAACATCGCCCTCTCGACGTTGTGCTCTAGGAGTAGGGCGAGCGCCTCCCGCCAGGCTCCGGGGGAGTGTATGTTGACTAGGGCGTCGAGCTCCCCGGCGGCTCGGAGGACCGCCTGGAACACCTTGAGCTGCACGTGCCAGGTGTGGGGGACGAACTTCCTGTCGAGCCCCACCTCCCCGAGGCAGGCCACCCCGTGCCTGTAGGCCGCCCGCAGCACCTCGTCGAGGCCGCTGAGGGGCTTCTCCCCTATCACCCAGGGGTGGAACCCCGCGCACGGCACCAGCCTGCCCGGGAGGGAGCGGGCCAGCTCGAGGGTCTCCGCCAGGCTCTCGGGGTCCTCCGAGACCGCGACCACCACCAGGCCCGGGGTGGAGTCCAGCACGCGCTCCAGCTCCCCCAGCCCGAGCTCGCTGCAGTGGCAGTGCATATCGTAGAGCCTACCGGCGGCCAACCCGCGGCACCCCGCCAGGCCCCGGCCGGGGCGCCCTAATGTGCTCACCCGCCCAGCACCCCGGCCCGGAGGAGTAGCGTGTAGTTGCCCAGGGCGGCGGCCCAGAGCAGGGTGGCCGGTATGGCGACTGATAGCCTCCTAGCGCGCCCGGCGAGCCCCGGGTGCCTGGAGAAGGCCCCCTCCAACACCACGCTCACGGCGATGTAGATCGCCGCCTCGAGGGTGAAGTAGACCGGCAGCATCGGCCCCAGGAAGAGCCTGGCCAGGGGGCCCGCCTCGGGCATGCCGGTGGCCGTGCCGGCGCCCGTGGTGAAGGCGTCGACCACGACGCCGAGGTAGATCAGGTGGCGGGCGGCGTCCTCGCCCAGGACCAGCAGGGCCGAGGCGACCAGCGCCGCCGACCCCGCCAGCAGCAGGGCCACGCCTGCCGCCCCGCCCACGGGGAATGCAAGGGAGAGGAGCACGGCCGCCAGGAGCGCCAGGGCCGCGGGCGCCACGCGCCCAGCCGCCAAGCCCGCCACCCCCCTACGCCCCCGAGGCTTCAACCTCCCCGAAGCCCACGCTCCTACTCTTGCCGAGGCCCATCCTCGAGGCCAGCCCCAGCAGCCTATCCAGGAGGGGGGCCAGCCTCGGGTTGAGAACCTCGTATACGACCCACCCCGTGGGCCCCCGGGCGGCCCTAGCCTCCCCCTGGGGGCCCCCCGAGTAGAGGGCCGTCGTCGGCCTGAGCCTGTAGTCGACCTCAGCCACCATGGCGTCGGCCAGCCTGCCAGCCACGTAGCCCGCCCTCACCACCTGGTGGATCTCCGCCCCCGCCAGGGCCTGCCAGAGCCTGGCGGCGGCCGCCACCACGTAGGCGGGCGTGGGTAGCAGCCTGTAGGCCTGGCGGAAGCGGAGCAGCCTGGTCCTCCTGAGGGGGGGAGGAGCCATGACCCTCGTGTCGACGAGGAGCGGGGTGTGTATCCGCAGCTCCACCCTCCCACTGGACACCCCTGCTGAGAGGCTCCTCGCCCTCTCCACCGAGAGGCCCTCGACCTCGAAGCCCAGCCTGTCGAGGGGGCTGGGCAGCCTCCCCGTGCAGCCCCCCAACTCCCCGGCCAGCCTGAAGGGGTCCCCCCTCGTGTAGATTGAGATCGAGCCCGAGAGCGTCTCGCCCCCCCTGACCCTCAGTGGGGGCCCTGCTGGCCTCCCGGCTTGGAGGGTCTGGTAGAGCCTCCTCCCGGAGGGGCCGCGGAGCACGGTCAGCCTGACCGGCCTGAAGCTCGACCGGGACTTGTAGAGCTGGAGCACGCCGGCCATGCAGGGGGCCGTGTGGACCAGCAGCTTCTGCACCCTGCTGGTGAATGGTGGTAGAACGGCGTCCCCAAGGGCGGTGTAGCGTATATCCACGGTGATAACGTACCCGTCCCCGCCCTCCTCTACCAGCTCCTCTAGCAGGAACCTGGACCCCACCACGGCCACCCCCTAGAGAAGCCTCGAGATCCTAGCGGCCATGCTGGCGAGCGCTGGGCTGGCCGGGGGGCTAGAGGCCAGCCGCTGCACCACGCGCCCAGCAGCGGGGCCCAGCTCGTCTAGCCACGCCACCACGTACGCCCTGCCCCCGCGGTCGTCCGTGTCCCTCCCCTCGGAGCTGGCCACGAGTATGTCGGCCACTATCACCGCCCCCGAGGCTGCCGAGACGAGGGCCGCCCACCGCTGGGCCCCCATCCCCGGCGCCTTCTCGGCGAGCGCCTCGACTCCCTGGTAGGTGGCCAGGCTCTGGGCCAGGGATGGTAGGCGCCCCGTGTTAGCCCCCAGCCGCTCCAGGGCGTCGAGCAGCAGCCCCTCAAGCCTCGTACCCCTAACCTCCGGCGGCAGCCCCAGCGACAGGCACCCGGGCGCCCTGGCGAGGGCCCTGACCGCGGAGGCCGCGGCCCGCACGATGCCGCCGCCCCGAGCCGCCTTCAGGGGGTGCCTGCCCTGCATTGCCGCGTGGTGCCTAGCCACGGCCCAGGCCGCCAGGGCCAGCAGCAGGGCGCCGCCGGGGCTATCCCTCCAAACCCCAAGGGCCGCCTCTAGGAGCAGCGCGGCCCCGACCAGCTCGTGGCCGTAGTAGCTGCCCCGCCCCGCGTAGTGGGGGGAGGCCTTCCCCACGTCGTGGAGCGCGCCGGCGAGCACGGCCGACGTCCAGAGGGCCTCGCCGCCCGGGAGGCCAGTGGCCTCCGCCAGCGGGCCCGCCAGGAGGCCGGCCATCCGCAGCCTCTCACCCAGCAAGGCGTCCACAGCCGAGGCGACCGCCGCGTTATGCCTATCCAGCGGGACGCCACCATACGCTTCGGGCTCCACGGGGCAGCCTCCACCCAACCCCCTCACCCCCCGAGCTCGCCCGGCAGCAGGAGCCCGAGGCCCGGCCTGTAGGCCCCGGGCCTCGCGAGGAACCTGGCCCTCGCAACCCCCGGCCGCCCCCCGGGGCCGCTGGAGAGGGCCCTGGAGATGTCCCTCCTCAGGGCGTCGAGGAGCCGCGAGCAGCCGGCCCGCCGCTCCCAGGCGCCCCACAGAGTCGAGGCCTCGACCACCACAGTGTTGCCCTCGTATTCCACCTCGACGAGGGGCGCCCCGTCGTGCCCGGCCTCGAGCACCTCCCTGGCGTGGCTTAGGAGCCAGGTGAGGGACGCCACCACCACACCTCCCTCCACCCTGGCCTCGGCCATCATCGTGTCCCGGGCCAGCCCGCAGAGGCCGAGGCTGTCGAGCATCTCGAGCAGCCTGTCGGGCTGCGCGTCACCGTCCAGGTAGAGGCGCATCGCCCTACCGGCTGCCCCCCACGCTCTAGGCCCGGCCCCCGAGCCGCCGGAGCGGGCTAGGGCTAGGAGGCTGGCATAGGAGACCACCCCGCCCCTGTTGCAGGTGGCCCTCCAGTCGAGGCCCCGGGGGCCCCTGGCACTGATGGTGTTAGCCACCACCCCCACGGCGGGCTCCACGGCGTCGCCCCTGTAGGGGCCCCTGCTCGACCCAGCCGCGACCACGACCCTGCCAGCCTCCTCCCTGCAGGCGTCCAGGATCCTCCCGCGCCTGCAGGCCCTCCCCGCCCGCTGCACCAGGCTCTCCAGGGGCGCGGGGGCGGTGTAGACGGCCATGGCGTTCACGTCAACCCCCGCCTCGGCCGCCTGGGTGGCCACAACAACTCCCCCCTCGGCCTCGACCCTGGCGATGCCCTCCTCGGCCCTGGCCCTGTCCTCCTCGGAGAGCCTGCCGTGCACTAGCACCGCCCGGCCGCTGGGGAGTCTGCCCTCGACGGCGTGGTAGAGCCTGACCGCCTCCGCCACGGTGTTGGCCACGACCAGGACCGGCCCCCTGCTGGCCTCCCCGGTGATCTCCCCCGCTAGGTCCTCGAGCTTCACCTGCTCGACCCTAGTCTCCCATGGGGTCAGGTGGCCGCCCTCCCAGTCGGGGTCGGCGACCTCCTCGAGGGCGCCGCCTAGCACCCCCCTCAGGCTGTCGATGTACGGGCACCCGCCGCCCCGCCCGGGGGCCCTGAGCACCGCGGCCCTCAGGCCCCGCTCCCCGGCGGCCCTGGCGAGCCAGCGCATCATGGCCGGGCTGACTGTGGCTGTCTCCACGAGAACCGGGGCGCCCGCCGCGGATAGGTTCCAGAGGGCCGCCAGGCTGGCCGCCCACCCAGCCCCTGCCCCGCCGCCCTGGGGGTCCTCCCAGAGGTACATGTGGGCCTCGTCGAGCACTATGGTGGAGGTGTATATCGCCATGAGCGCCGGGTAGTAGTGGCCCATCGACACCCCCGACTGGACCTTCAGGGCCTCGGCGACCGGCACGCGGTAGAGGTTCCACAGGAAGCTGTCGAGCGTCGAGACCACCAGGGGTGAGAGCAGGTAGGGGCTCCTCACCCCAGCGGGGGCCCCGTGGGCCTGCAGCCTGCCCCCCACCCCCCTGAACACCCCCTCGAAGGCCCTCCGGACGAGGCTCCTCAGGGGGGCCACGTGGACCAGCCCGTAGGCGAGGCCGTCGGCTCGGGAGCTCCCCCACACCCAGGGGCTGGCCACGGTCTTCCCGTAGGCCGTGGGGGCCACGGCCGCGGCCACGTGGCCCCTCCGGAGGGCCTCGTAGGCCTTCTCCATTAGGGGCCTCGGCCTCCAGGCCGCCAACCCGCCCACCCCCAGCTAGGCCCGGGCCCCCCGGGCTAGGGCGCGGTAGTCGCCAGCCAGGCTCGAGGCAAGCGCCTCCATCACCCCGGCGAGCTCCTCGAGCCTCTTCCTGCGGGCCTGCTGGGCAGCCGCCGTGAGGCCGCGCACGCACCCGGCCAGGTGGTCCCCCCACCTGCCGGCCATCGCCTGGAGGAACACAGAGTTCACGCACCCGCCCACGAGGTCCCTCAGGCCCTGTAGGGCCTTCTGGGCCGCCGCGCCCCGGGCGAGGCGGGCTAGCCTCAGGAGGAGCCTGACGCTCCCCGGCCTGAAGGCCCTGTAGACTATGGTGGTGAGGGGCAGCGAGCCCCTGACCAGGGGGCGCTGCTGGGGCGACACGGTCACAAGCGTCGCCGCCGACTCGAGCCTGGCGGCCTCCAGCAGATAGGCAGCCTCGGAGGCCGGGCCGAGCCTCGAGGCGAGCTCCGAGGCCAGCTCCACCGCCAGCGCCACCTCGAGGCTGACCGGGTAGTCCGAGGCCAGCCTCGCAGCCCTGACGGGGGCCGAGGAGGAGACGCCCCCCGCTAGGAGGAGGTCCCGGAGCACGGCGTAGCCGGGGTGGGGCGCGTCGGGGACTAGGAGGAACTCGGCCGAGCCGCCCTGCTTGCCCAGCCTCTGCGAGCCGAGGAAGGCGAGGGAGCCCCCGAGGAGTATGGAGCCCAGCGTGTCGAGGGAGCCCCACCCCCCCGAGCGGGGCCTCCTCCCGCCGCCCGGCGCCCTCAGCTTGCCGAAGAGGGTGGCCTTCGCCAGCCACGGCAGCTCGGAGGCGGAGCCGCCGAGGGGGGCGCCCCTCTCGAGGACTAGGTCGGCGTAGCTAACCGCCGCGTGCACCCAGGCTAGGGTCTGCTTGCCCTGGCTGGTCGTGTAGGGGCACCTGGCGAGGCCGGCCTGGGCCAGGGCCAGGTAGTCCCCGGCGTAGCGGGCCCCGCCCACGGTGCCCCTGCGGCCGGCGCTGTAGAGGCTGGGGCCCCTGTGCAGCCTGCAGCAGTCGAACCCTCTCACCCGGGCCCCATCGCACCTCCTCCCCGCGGCCCCGGCCTGCAGCTCTAGGGGCCTCAGGGCTTCGAGGGCCTCCTCGACTAGTTCCACGTAGGAGCCGGCGCTCGGGAAGACCGCGTGGCCAGCGTAGGGGTCAACCTCCGCGTCCTCCGAGAGGCTGAGGAGGGCGTACTGCAGCCTCCGCCCCAGCGTCTCGGGGGGCGCCAGCTCCAGCCTGAACACACCCCCAGCCAAGCCGGGCGTCACCCCCACAGCCTCGACTCGAAGGAGAGCGAGAGCGTCCCCCTCCCGCGCGGGCGGGCCGCCCTGCACGTGCTGGTCAGCACGTACCCCGCGGGCGAGGGGGGCGGCGCGAGGCCCGAGGGGCCCCCGGCCGGGGTGGGGGCCAGGTAGGCCTCCTCCCTGTACGTCCTACCGTAGAGGTTGACCCTCACCACCTGCGAGCCGGGCGCTGGCCTGGCGCACCTAGCCGGCTGGTATAGGATGCTCTCGAAAACACCGCCCTCCTCCACGACCTCGACCTCCCCCGGACCGGCCACCCCCGCCTCGAGCGCCGCCGCCAGCCCCTCGCGGCTCCCGACCCTGTACACCCACCAGGCCGCCTCCCCCAGCTCGGCAAGCCCCACCCTAGCCTGGAGGCAGGAGGAGAGCTTCTCCACGTCCACCAGCCAGGCCAGCGCCAGCCTGGCGCCGGGGGCCGACGCCGAGCCAGCGGCCTGCACGGGGAGGAGCCTGTCCGCCGCCAGGTAGGGGGGCTGCCTTATGGCGTTCGAGTAGTCGCCCCCCGTCTTGTACAGGGCCGCCGCTATCCTGGAGGGCTCAGCGTAGACAACCACCCCGACCCCCCGGGGGCCGCTGGGCTCCAGGCCGGCCCCGGCGGCTATCGTCGCCCTGAGGGCGCACTCCATCACCCTCCCGGCGGCCGGGCCCCTCCTGGGGTCGACCTCCTCCCCTAGCCCCAGCAGCCTGGCCAGGGGGTTGGCGAAGGCCCCCACGACGCTGGGGGGCGGGGGGAGGGGGTAGGCTAGCTGGGCGGCGCTCGCCCCCAGCTGCCTTACCGTGAAGCCCCAGTGTAGCTCTACTATGGAGTGTAAAAAGGCGGGCTCGGGCAAGCCTGTGCACCCCCCGTCTAGGCTTCGAGCCTCTCGAGCACCCAGCTGGCCGCCGCCACTATGGCGTCCTCGGGGGTCGAGTGCCTCGTGGCCCCCTCGGCCTCCCCGAGGCCCTCGGCGTCGAAGTAGTGGACCGCAGCCTCCAGGCCCTTGACGGCCCTCCTCTGCGCCCGCAGCCTCTCGAGGGTCTCCCTGAGGTAGCCCCTGCTGTGCCCGGGCGACGGCACGAAGGGCGCGATGCCGCTGCTGGCGACCGCTACGAGGCTCTGTATCCTCCAGTGGGGGAGCACCCTGCTCCTCTTCGCGCCGAAGGCCATGTTGCCCAGCATCGCCACGAGCGCCTCGACCGCCGCCCTCACCCTCCTAGCCCTCTCCCCGGCGCCGAGGTCGCTTGGCTCCTGGCGCATGGCCCTGCAGGTGCCCAGCCTCGAGACCTCGCCCGCATCTAGGATGTAGGAGAGGGTGTAGAGGGCGCTCCCGGCGTCCACGTATATGAGCGCCTGGTCCCCCTCGCCCCGGGCCTCGGGCGTGTACCTCACGTGTAGCTGTGGGTAGACGGCGGTGGCGCCTATCGCGTCGAGTGCCGGCACCATGTAGCCGAAGCTGAACCTGCTGGTCCTCTTCACGAGGCCGTCGGTGTAGAGGAAGCCGCCCACGTCGGCGACTATGTCCCTCTCCACTATCACCCTCTCGTTGTGGCAGGGCCCCTTCTTCTTGTCGACGAGCCCGCTCACCTCGGGGTAGTAGTTCCTTATTATGTCGTCGCTGGCGTACTTGAGGAAGTAGCCCTCCAAGTGTATCCCCGCCACCGGCAGCCCGGCCCGGCTGGCAGCCCTGGCTAGGTGTAGCTGGTAGTGGTGGGCTAGGCTCATGCCGCTCACGACGGGCACGTAGACTACCCTGTAGCTCCCGTCCTCGTCCTGGAAGACTACGGGGGCCCTCCTGTGCTTCGTCACGTTACCCACAGACTCGGCCATGTTTAGGCTCTCCATGTTCACGATCGCCCTGAGGGAGACCGCGAGGAAGACCCCCTCACTCACCCTAGCCGCTGACACCTCCACCACCCCTCTCCTCACCATCTAGCCTGAACCGGGAGGCCCTGGCGAGGGCGCTCACGTAGATCTCGCGGAGGAGCTGCACCAAGCCGCCCCTCCTACCCCTCGACACCAGCATCCTCCTGAGCATCTCAACAGCGCCCTCGAGCTCGTCCCCACCCACGCTGGGGCAGGCCACCTTCTTCTCCGCGGCCAGCCTCCGCCTGGCCTGGGGGCTCGAGTCCAGGCAGAGGCTCCTGAAGTCCCTCAGGGCGCTGCCCAGGACCTCGAGCGCCGTGGCGGGCTCGAGCGCGTTGCCTATGGCGTCGGCGTAGCCGTAGTTCCTCATTGCAACGAAGAACGCCAGCATGTCAACGACAGGCTCGAGGCTCGCGCGCCCCCCGCCGGGGGCCTCCCCCTCCCGGGCGGGCCCGGACACAGCACTCACCCGCACCGCCCCAGCTTCTTCCACGGTATGTGACTGCTTATAAGCTTTTTGGACACGCAACCGTACCGATACAATCGCTCCCCATTACTACGGTTTGGTGTTCAGTCCATTTCTAGTGGACTCTAGAGGAGGGGCTCCACGGCCGGGTGGACCATCCACTCGCCCCCACTCCTCGCCACGAGGCCGAGGGCCTCGAGCCTCGAGAGCCGGAGGTAGAGGGTGCTCCTGTTCCACCCCAGCTCCTCAAGGAGCCTCGACGCCCTCGCCCTCCCGAGCCTGGCGAGGGCCTCGAGCAGGGCCCTATGCTCCTCGTCGAGCTGCAGGAGGGCCGCCAGGCTGTCGGCCCTCACCTCGAGCCTCGCCTCGAACCCCTCCCCGTAGGCGACCAGCCTCACCCGCCTGCGGGGCCCCGGGGGGAGGGTTAGGGAGGCGAGGGTTAGGGCTAGGCAGAGTATCCGGGGTCCACCCGTCAGGTACACCTCGACGAGGCCGTCCTCCCCGGCTAGACTCGCCGCCCTGGCCAGGGCGTCCCTGACCCTCCCCAGCAGCCCCGCCTCGCTCGCCGGGGTCTCGACGAGCTCCGACTCTATGCCGAGGGCCTTGAGGTAGCCGGAGAGGATCCTGTGGGCCTCGAGCACCCGCTCCCACGACACCCGGTCCTCCGTCCTAAGCCCGACCAGGATAACCCTGAGCACCTCGCCCCTCCCCAGGTCGGCCACCCTCCGGAGCACGAAGTCCACCGTGAAGCCCATCCCGGCGACGAGCACCCTGGGCACTGCTCGCACCCTACACGCTCGCCCTCGGGCAGGAGCGCCTATAGCCGCAGTAGAGGCACTTCGCCCCCGGCTGGTTCGCCAGCGGGGGCTCCTCGGAGGCCAGGAGCCTCCTCAGCCTGGCCAGGGCGGCCAGGGCCTCGCCGAGGGTGCGCTCGTTCACCGGAACCTCCACGGGCCTCCCGGCCAGGTATAGGATCGCCCTCCCCACAGGGCCCATAGAGTCGAGCACGAGGAGCACGTAGGCTAGGAGCTGGAGCCTGAAGTGGCCGGCCCTCCGGGGGCTCCTGGGGAGCGCCTTGACCTCAACCACAGTGTAGGGCCCCCTGCCGGCGACTATGTCGACCACCCCCCGGAGGCCGAGGCGGCGGCTCTCCAGGGGCACCTCCACCCTGTGGGGCCTGGGGAGGCCCAGCCTCCCGGCTATGGCCAGCTTCTCCCCCGCGTCGAGGCGGCCAGCCTCCATGCTGGGGGTGGGCGCCTCCCTGAGGCTGGCGTGGAGCCTGAGCCAGGGTATGACGGGGCAGTAGGCGTAGTCCTTGAGGTCGGTGGGGGTGAGGGTGCCCTCATAGTATCGAGGCCGAGCCCCCGAGCCCATCGCCCCCCACCCTGGCCCAGTAGGGTTTGCCTATCACCACCACCCTCCCCCACGTCCTCTCGTCGACCACGAGCACGTGCACGGTGTCGGTGTCGGGGTCCACGATGCGCTCCAGCCTCCTCGCCAGGTCCACCGCCCTGGCCCTCTGCGCCCTGCCGGCGAAGGCGCTCCTCTGGATCCTCTCGAGCCCCCAGGCCTGGAGGGTCCTGGCGGCCCTCAGCCTGGCCCTGTCGTCGCTAATGTCGTATACGACGATGACCCGGGCCACGCCCCGCCACCCTCGCACCTGTAGGCCCTGTAGGGCGACCTGGAGCGGAGGCTGGACGCCAGCCTCAGGGCGTAGGACTGGATGGCCCCGGCGCAGGTTAGCCTCGGCTCTCCCCGGCACCTCCCGTCGAGCCTCCCCTTCACGAGGCCGGCCACCCTGGAGCGCTCCCCGTACTCCAGCCTGCCGGGGCCGTCGAGGCGCGGCCTCCACCCGGATAGCAGGGCCGCCACCAGAGGCTCGTCCACCAGCGCGGGCCTCCACATCTCCACGTAGTCGAAGGCCAGCACTGGCTTGCCGCTCCTGTCGACGTGGAGGAAGCCGGCGTAGGGGTCGAGGCCGGCGAGCACGAGGGCCCTCCAGGCGAGGCTGTAGAGTATGCCGTAACCGTAGTTGAGCGCCGCGTTGACCGGGTCCCCCGCGTCCCTCGACCTCCCCCTGAAGCCCAGCTCCCCGGGGAGCAGCCTGGCGAGGGCGCCCCAGTACTCCCTCGCCCCCGCCGCCTCCAGCTGGAGCAGCCTCCCCCGGGCCTCCTCCAGGCCCCCCGCCGCTGCTGCCACCTCGAGGGCGGCCTTCGAGAGCCCCTCCAGCTCCGCCGCAGCCTCGCGGAGGAGCCCGCTGGGCCGCCTCCTGTTGAGCCTCCTCAGGTGGGCGGCCTGGTTGGAGAGCTTCGCGGCGACGATCTCCCCGGCTATGAGGGCTGCTGTGGGCTCCCTGTAGGCGGCGTACTGGGCCCGCCTGGTCTCGACGGTCCTCGTGGGGGCTGGGGGGTAGAGTATCGCCGCCGGCTCCCCCCGGTGGTCGAGGAACACGAGCTCCACCCCGGCCTTCGCCATGAGCCTCACCGCCCTCGAGGTCACCGTGACCCCCGAGGTGGCCACGACGACCACGTCGACCTCGCTTAGCGGGACCAGCCTCTCGCCCCCCGCGCCCCTAACGTAGAGGGCCCCGCCCCTGGCGCCTAGCCTGAGGCCGTAGCCTGAGATGTGGAGAACCCTGACCACGCCACGCCACCCCCGCCGGGGCCGCACCTGTCCTCGGGCTCCACCCCCGAGAGGAGGGCGTCGACCGCCTCGTCCCTCGCCTGGAGGAAGTCCTCCCTAAGCCTCGGGGAGATGTAGACGGGCTCCACGCCCAGCCTCGGCGCCCCGCCGGTGGCGGTGACCGTGACGAGGAGGCCGTAGCTGAAGGGGGCTTCCAGCTCCGCCTCGAGGGCGAGGGCGTACCCGGCTAGGGCGAGGCGGTGCCACCACTGGGGCCTCCCAAGCTTGACCTCTACCACCACGCCAGCCTCCGCGAGGGCGTCGGCGCGCAGCCTCCTCGAGAGCCCCAGGGGGTAGCCGTCAACCCTAACCTCGCTCAGCCACGGCAGCCACGAGACGCCCTCGCCCCCGTAGTAGGCCTGGGAGGAGGCCGCCTCCCCCAGCCACATGGTCACGAGCGCCCTGTACACCTCGACCGCCCAGCCAGGCTCGCCCCGCAGCCTCCACGGGGCCCGGGAGAGTAGCCTGGCCGCCGCCCTCCACGGGGCCTCACCGCATGCCAGGGCGCGCCTCACGTCGAGCGCCGCCGCGTGGAACGCCCGGTGGAGGGCCGCCCCCGCCTCCATGGCCGGGCTCCGCCGGGGCGCCTCGCCGAGCCTCCTCCGCCGCCAGAGGCCCCTCCACCCGCAGGCGGCCCCGTAGGCCACCTCGCTGACCCCCAGGCCGAGGTAGGCCCTGGGCCTCACGGGTGGGGAGTGGTAGCTCCACCCCCGCAGCTCCCCCGGGACCGGGTCGGCCTCAGCCTCGGCGTGGAGCCTGCGGAGGAGCCTTCGGATCTGGGACAGCCCGGTCAACCCCCCGGTTCACCCCTCCGGGGCGCGCCTGGGGGTGGGGGAACCTATTCCCCACGCCGAAGAGGGCCCGCCAGCGGCTCCCGCCAGGCCGCGGGATGGGGGGGAGCCCGGGGGGAGCGGGGGGCTGTCGTGGATAGCTTCTAGCACGGTGGCCCGCGAGCCGATATTACCCCCTCCCACACCCCGCCGGGAGGGGGGCGGCTTGGCTGGCACCCTCTACCTGGCCACCCTCGGGTTCCACGAGAACTTCGCCCTCAGGAGGCTCTCCTCCTCGGGCGCCGGCCCCGGGGACTACGTGGCAGCCATAACCGTCAAGCCCCCAGCCAAGGCGGTCCTCGCCGCGTGGAACAGCCTGAGGGCCATAGCCACGAGGCTCGGAGTAGCCCCCATCGAGCTCCTCCAGCTCGACCCCTCCGACCCCGAGGCCCTCACAGCCGACATCATAGAGTGGGCCTCCAAAGCGGCGGCCGAGAGGGGCGTCGAGGCCATAGTGATAGACGCCACTGGCGGCAGCAGGCTGCTAACAGTAGCCACGCTACTCGCGGCGATAGCCCTCCAGAGGCGCTACAACGTGAGATACTACATCCAGAGCGACACGGGCGACGACTGGGAGGCCAAGATAGACGCCGCCCTCATAGAGGCGATAACAAGCCCCCCAACACCCGAGAAGAGAGCCATACTACAAGCAGTCCTCCAAAACCCAGGCGCCACACCAGCCCAGATAGCCGAAGCCATAGGGATGCACCCCAAAACCCTCGCAAACCACCTAACCAAACTCAAGAAGCAAAGACTAGTAGCCCAGAAGGGGAGAGCCCGCGGTCT
>Ga0256833_1002342_pt1 | contig 13382 bp, 11 predicted proteins | sample 356284metaG_FD_190535 | JGI IMG/M metagenome (GOLD analysis project Ga0256833, IMG submission 190535) | Hydrothermal vent microbial communities from Mid Atlantic Ridge, Atlantic Ocean - 356-284 | ecosystem: Environmental > Aquatic > Marine > Hydrothermal vents | place: Atlantic Ocean: Mid...
GATAAAGAACCAACAATCATAATAGGTGCAAGTAGTGATAAACCAGTAACAACCTCATAACTTAAAAATTGAACTGCAGTTCTTGCACTACCTATAATACCCCACTTATTATCTTGAGCCATACCAGCAAGTAGTGGTCCATATAACCCAACTCCCATCATAGCTATTACAAACAACAAACCAATATTCAAATCTGATACAATTGGTTTTACTGTAATACCAGCAATTGTAAATTCAGGCAAAAGTGGAACAGCAGCTAATGCTATAAATGCAGTTGCAGCAGTAATTACTGGTGCAACCATAAATATAATTCTATTAGCACCTTGAGGAACAAAATCCTCTTTGGTAAATAGCTTTATACCATCTGCTAAAATTTGTAAAAGTCCATATGGACCAACATGCATAGGACCAAGACGCCTTTGCATAAATGCAAGCACTTTTCTTTCTATATAAGTTCCAAATCCAGCTAATGCTGAAATAACAGCCAATATTAAAATAGCCTTAATTATTGTTCCAATAATATATCCATCCATACTCTACACCTTTGTTATAGTTACTTTTGCATATCTGTTTTTACCAAATAGACTATAAATATCATACTTTGATAAAAAGTCTGGTATTTCAACTATATCACCACTCATTAAATCATCAACTTCAACTGGAAGCTCAATAGCCTCACCACTCTCAAACTCTACTTTTACTCTATCGCCAAGTTCATTAGCTCTTTCTTTAGATGCATATAGAGCAAAAGGCTCAAAAATTTGATGAGCTTTATTTGTATAATCATTAAATTGTCTTTGAGGATTACATCTATATGCTATATCTCCCTCAAGTGTTGAATCTTCAAAATCATCGATATTAATTCCCTCTTTTTCAACACTTAAATTAGCAACAATATAGCCTCTATTTTCACTTTTGTCATTATTAAACTCATTTGGCAAATCATCAAAATTAACTACTTGGAAGCCTTTTTCTACTGGAAGTTTAGATGTCCAATCTATTGTATATTCATTATCAAAACCAAGCTCATTTAATATATCATTTAATTCATAGCCACCATAAGGTAAAGCTGCATTTATAGGAACTACTCTTTTATTCATATTTGTAATAGTTCCTTCTTGCTGATTCATAGCTGGAATATCAAAATCCCCATCTCCAAGTGCACTAATTCTAAAATCACCCGGCTCATTATAACCTACAACAAAGCCTTCTTCTTCATCATCCAAATCACAAATCATACTAACACCAAGGGCATTTGATTTTGGTGGGATAAATGCAACTTTAATATTATCGCAACTCTCTTCTATCAAAGCTACTAAATTAGCTAAATTTTTAGCTCTATTATGGAAATATAAATCCTCACCTATCATTAGAGCAAATTTCTCTTTTTTCTTTAAGGCTTTATCTAAATCTTCTTCAAAGCTCTCTACATTACCACCTAACTTTTCTACCAAAAGATTAGCTTCATACTCTACTTCTTCTTCTATTGTTTTTGGAACTTTCTTTTTAACCTCTTTCTCTTCCCCACTCTCTTCATCTTTAACAATCTCAACAACCTCTTCCATAATCTTTTTGCTTACTTTTTTAACTCTTTTTTCTTTGAAGCTATCAAGTTTATCTTTTATATTCTGAGGCAACTTATCTTTATTAGCCAATATATCTAAAACTAAAAGCAGTGCATACTCTTCATCACCTGGCTTATGATTAAACTCAAATACACTCTTTCCAAATGTAGGAACCAAGCCATCTCCTACTGGATGAAAATAAAATCCTGCACCTTTATTCATCTTTTGAATATTATTAAATACATATCTAACATTTGGGTTATCACTTCTTAGTTTAGCACCTACAGATATTGCAAAATCACACTCATACATATCACTAAAATTATCTTTATATAGTGCTCTTCCACTTGCTTTTGAATAATATTTTAAGAAGTCTTGGAATGGCTTTACTTCTTTATTTACAAGCTTAATACCAAACTTCTCTTTAAGTTTTTGAAGCATCAAAGCCTCTTCATTTGTAATCATAGAATTAAATCTAATAGTATCTGCTTTTTTAATAGCATTTATAGCCTTATCAAATGCAACTCTATCTTTTTTAACATCTCTATTTTCATAATCATATCCAAATCTACCAGCACCACAAAGGCTTTGATAGTGCCACTCATTTTTTACTCTAAAAATCTTTTCAACTGGATTATCAATGCTCTCAGCTCTTGTTTCATAATATAGATGACAAGCACTTGAACAGTGAGCACACGAACTTGGAACCTCTTTTAAATCCCAAGGATTTGCTTTATATATAAAATCTCTCTCCGTTAATGCACCCACAGGACAAACAGCTGCACACTCACCACAATCTGAACAATCTGTAAAATCTGTTCCATTGCTTGGTGCAATTAAAGATTTTTGTAGCTTATTCCACATCGCATAAGCATCTTTTGGCATACTCTCTTTGTATGATTTATCTAGTGGATCCCCACCTCTTTTAGTAGTCTTTAGTGCTGAATCTCCAATCATATCTTTACAAACAGTAACACACCTCTCACATACGATACAAAGTCCAGCATCATAATGTAATACGCTACTCCAATCCTTTACTTCTCTATTTGTATCTCTAATAGCGTAGTGTTGAGAATCTATTGCAAGTTCTAGTGTATAGTTTTGTAATTCACACTCGCCATGCTGATCACAAACACCACATTGCAATGGATGATTTACATCATAAACCTCCATAATCGCTCTACGCTCTTCTAAAATTTCCTCATTTTGGGTAACTACATTCATACCATCTTTAACTTTGGCATTACAAGAATATACCCTTTTACCATCAGCCTCAACCAAACAAATACGACATGCAAGTGTAGGCGAACATCTTGTCAAGTAGCAAATAGCTGGAATAAATATATCATTAGCTCTTGCTACATTTAAGATATATTCACCCTCCTTCGCTTTACACTCAATGCCATCAATAGTTACATTTATTAAATTCTCACTCATTAGCACTACCTACTTTATTAATTTTTATCCTACTAAATCTATAAGAGGATATCGCAAACGCACTTAAGCCCATATCAAAAGTTGGGCATAACGCAAAAGTTCCTTTCAAAGATGTATCAATCCTAAACACCCTTGTTACCTTTTTACCATCTATCTCAAACTCAACCTCATCTCCATCTGCTATTTTAGCAGCCAAAGCAAACTGTTGTGAGCCTAATAAATAGGCATTTTCTTTTGTTAGGGTTGCTTTTTGAGTAAATGGGTTTCTATTGTGTGCACTATTTACCAAGTATGAAATCACACCATCAAAACTCTCTAACTCACCAATTTCTTCAATATTTAGAGTAGATTCAAACTCTTTTTCATCCAATCTATAACCTCTTAAATCCTCACCCAAAGGTGAAAATTCAATTTTTAATGAATCAAAATCTACTTCTTTAAAGCCACTCTCTTTTGGTAACTCTTTAGTAAAATCAATTGTGTATTTTCTACCCACTCCAAACTCATTAGCTATATCATTTAAGATATATCCATCATATGGAAGGGCTACATGTAATGGAACAACTCTCCTATCAATTGTAACTATAGTTCCTTCTTGCTGATTAAGTGCTGGCATATCCAAATCTCCATCGCCAAGTGCACTTAAATTAAAGTCTGCTTCACAATTATAACCTACACTAAATCCATCTACACTCTCTTCTAAATCACAAATCAAACTGATTCCAAGAGTGTTACTTTTTGGAGGGATAACTAATAATTCAAATGGAGTAAATTTCTCTATTGCTGCAACAATCTTAGCAATATTTTCTACTCTTTTATGATTAAATATATCCTCTCCAACAACTAGTGTAAATCGCTTCTTCTTCCAAAACTCCAACTTCAAGCTATCAATCTCTTCTTCAGAGATTGCACTCTCTCCACTCAAATTTCCAATATCTAGCTCATTTATAAAATCTTTTATCTCATCTGGAGTATTATCTCTTACAAATAGCTCCAAAAGCATTGCTAATACTGCCTCTTCACTTCCTGGCTCATACTTTATAAACTTAGTAACTAAATTTTGAATTCTGCTATCTTCTATTGGATGCATATATACAACTCTTGCTTTCTCTCTCTTTGTGGCCATAGCTATATGATTTTTAACCATAGGAGCATCATCTTTAATACGAGTTCCTATTACTACAATTGCATCACTTTTTGATAAACTATTTTGAGTAGCTCCCCAAAAAGATTTTCCACTAGCTTTATTATACGCTTTTAAAAACTTACTAAATCCATATGCATCAGGACATACAAGCTTTGCCCCAGTTTTTGAAGCTATATTTTTAAGCATTAAAGCCTCTTCGTTTGTTATAAGAGAGCTAAATTTTATACTCTTAGCACTCTTAAAAGCCTCAATTGCCTTATCAAACGCTATCTTATCTTTAAATGCATCTTTATTTTCAAAATCAAACCCAAATCTACCAGCACCACAAAGTGAACTAAACTCAAAATTATTAGTTACTCTATATATCTTCTCATTAGGATTATCAATACTTTCGTGCTTACTCTCATATATCATATCACAACCGCTACTACAAAATGCACAACTAGATGGAACTTTATTTAACTCCCATGCATTTGAGCTATATTTAAAATCATGACTAACCAAAGCACCAACTGGACAAACAGCCATACACTCACCACAATCGATACAATCATCGTTTGGATTTGTATTGATAATTGTTGATTTATATCCACCAACACTAATTTGAAGCTGCTCACTTCCTACTATCTCATTACATACCCTAACGCACTTCTCACACATTATGCATAAACTAGCATCATAATCTATAAAACCCCAATTTTGAACAGGTCTATGCATCTCTTTAGCAGTGAAGTTTTGAGTATCTACATTAAACTCTAAAGTCTTATTTTGCAAATCACACTCACCACTCTTATCACAAACACCACACTCAAGAGGGTGATTTACATCATATAGCTTCATTATATTTCTTCTTTCACTCTCTAGTGCCTTAGTATTAGTAGTAATTATAGCACCATCAACAGCCTTCTCTTGACAAGAGAGTATCATACCATCAACACCTTCTACTTCAACAACACACATTCTACAAGATGCAATAGGCTCTACTTTAGTTAAGTAGCACATAGTTGGTATATATATTCCATTTTCTCTAGCTACTTCTAAAATGGTTTTACCATAAGTAGTCTCTATCTCTTTACCATCAATTGTTATTTTAATGATCTTTTTTCTACTATTATCTACACTACTCATATCACACCGCCACCATTGCAATATAATAACATCTCATACATCTCTCAGCCTCTGCAATAGCCTGTTCGCCACTTAACCCTAAGTTTACTTCTAAATTATTATGTTTTCTCTCTTCAACACTTAATTTTTCACTAACTTCTCTTGGAATTCCTGGCATCCAACCTTTAATCTTCTCATCTTTATTATATACTTTAAGACGCTTTAAATGATCTTCCATTATCTCATCATCAGTTAAGCTAACTTCACCATCATATATATATCTACTAATCACACTAGCAGCTCTTTTTGCTTGTCCTACTGCATTAACAATTGTCATAGGACCATATTCACAATCTCCAGCAGCAAACAATCCAGGGCGACTACTCATATAATCTCTTCCATTTGTTAAAATAGTATTCCAACTAGTTAACTCTATATTCCAATCTTGTGGCAATATAGATAAATCTGCAGCTTGTGATACTGCAGGTATCAAATAATCACACTCTATTGTAAAGTCTGCACCCTCTATCTTAACTAATTGTGGCCTTCCACCATCTGGGTCTGGAACTAATTCAAATCTATTTACTTTAAGCTCTTTTAATTTGTCATCTTCATCTGTTACAATCTCTTCAACTGCAGAGTGGAATATAAACTCTACTCCCTCTTCAACAGCTTCATGATACTCTTCATAAGTTGTATTTCTAATGATAGTTTTTTCATCCCTACGATATAGCATTATTACTTTTTTTGCATTTGCACGAATAGCACATCTTACAACATCCATAGAGGTAAAACCACCACCAACACAAACTACAGTTTTACCAGTTAAATCTACATAATCCTTATCCATATCAAGCATTTGCTGCTCTTTAATCTCTTTTGGAACAGGAATATTATACTTAACCCATAAATTAACACAATCTAAAAAGTTTATTGCTCCCCAATAACCTTTTATCTCATCTCTCTCATTTTTTGCACGAACTTTTTTTGATAATCTTGTTCCAAATGCAAGAAGTGTTGCATCATACTCACTATCTAACTCTTTTAATCTATCAGCTGTTACTTTATGATTTCTATATATTGTTACAGCTTCAAGTGATTCTACTAATTCTATATCTTTATTATATCTAGAAACAGGCATCCTATATTCAGGAACCCCTACTGCAACTTCGCCTCCAAGCACTGGAAGCTCTTCAAATACATCTACTTTTATACCCTCTAAGCCCAAATAATAAGCAGCAGTAAGCCCTGCTGGTCCTGCACCTACTATTGCAACTTTTTTACCATCATTTCTTAATGGTTTAGGCTCTTGAGGGTGGAAAAAACTCAAATTATGGTCTGTTTCATAATCAGCACCTAATCTTTTTAGTTCCATAATAGAGATTGGCTCATCTAAATTTGCACGCCTACAAGCATCTTCACAAGGATGAGGACATACTCTACCACAAGTATGAGCTAAAGGCATTGTTTTGCGAGTAGCACTCAAAGAGTTTGTAAACTCCATATCTCTAACGCCCTCAATATATGCTGGTATATCAACATGTGATGGACACATATCAATACAAGGAGCAGTTACTTTAGCTATATATCCATTTTTACTCTCATCATACTCTTTAGATTTAACTTGCTCCAAAATACATCTATCAAACTGTTCTTTGTAATACTCTATTAAATCTAATATTGGCTTAGGAACAGTTCGTCCTATTTCGCATTTTGAAGTCTCCATCATCGTTTTACTAACTTCTCTTAAATGCTCAATATCTTCAAAACTTCCTTCGCCTCTTGCAATCTTATCTAATAAATCATACAAAATTCTACCGCCCCATCTTCCAGGTGCACATCTACCACATGCTTCAGAATAAACTTGATATTGAGCAGCATACTCCATAGCAAGACGAACAGCATCTATATCTTCATCAAATATTGCCACACCATCCCAACCAATAAAAGCACGGCTAGGTTTATTCTCATCATACTCAACTGGTAATTTAAAAGAAGTCTCAGCCCACTCCTCTTTTGGCTTAGAGCGATTATCTATAAACTCTCCTTGCCAAGTCGAAAAGATTACTGCTGACATTATTTACCCTTTTTCCTTACAACAATAGTCCAATCAACCTCATTGAACTTTAATGAGTTCAACAACTCATGCCCACTCTCTTTAATTACATCTGCACTCTTTTGAATCGGAGAAAAATCACCAATTTCAAATAAGAAAATTCCTACTTCTTCATTTTTTAAATCTTTATCTATCAACTCTAACATTCTGTCATAAAAATTATCATGCAAATGCCTAAGATCATACCTTTTCATACTACTTCTCCTTAATTTTAGGCGACCTAACGGTCAACCTCACCAAATACGATATTTGTTGAACCAATTATAGTTACAACATCAGCTATATATGTTCCAACAAGAAGGTCTTGCAATACTCCAGTATGGAAGAAACTAGGAGCTCTTACTTTCAATCTATAAGCATATGGTTCACCCTCTGATTTAATATAAAAACCAAGTTCACCTTTTGGAGATTCAGTAGGTGCATACACAGTCCCTCTTGGAGGTCTCATACCTTGAGTTACAAGAACAAAATGTTGCATCAAAGCATAATTTTGTGTCATAATCTCCTCTTTAGGAGCAGAAATATATTGAGGAGCATGAGCCATAAGTTTTTGCTCTGTTTTTGGATACATAGAAATTAATTGTCTTAAAATCTTAATAGACTCTTTCATCTCTTCCATATATAATCTATATCTTCCATAGCTATCTTTTCTATCAGTTACAGGAATATCAAAATCAAGCTCTCCATATAGCTCATAAGGCTCCTCTTTTCTAATATCATATGCTATTCCAGAACCTCTAAGCATTGGACCTGTGCATCCCCAAGAAAGTGCAACTTCAGGCTCTAAAACACCAACATCTTCAAGACGCATTTTCCAAATTCTATTTTCTGTTAATAAATCTTCATATAGCTTTATTTGTTCTGGTAGTTTATTTAAATAATCTGCTAAATTTTCAATCCAACCTGGAGGTAAATCAAGTGGCACACCACCAATTCTTACTGCAGAATGAGTAAGTCTTGCACCACAATAATCCTCCATTAAATCCATAGCAAACTCTCTCTCACGGAAAGCATATAAAAAGACACTCATTGCCCCAACATCAAGTGCGTGAGTTGCTAAGAAGAATAGGTGAGATATAATTCTATTAATCTCTAAAAGCATAGTTCTAATAACTTTAGCTCTTCTTGGGACTTTATCTTCAATACCCAATAATCTCTCAACAGCAAGAGCAAATGCATAGTTATTTGAAGTTGATGCAATATAATCAAGTCTATCTGTAGTTGGCAAAAATTCATTATAAATCATATTTTCAGCCATCTTCTCAACGCCTCTATGCAAGTATCCAATATCTGGATATGCCTTTACAACTTGCTCTCCTTGAAGCTCTAAAACAAGTCTTAACTGTCCATGAGCTGAAGGGTGTTGAGGACCAAAGTTGATAACCATTGTGTTATCATTTCTCTCAAAGTTTAAATTCTCAAAAAATGGTTGTAGTTTATTTGGTTGTTGTTGCATTTAGCTCTCCTATCTTCTTTTATCAAGCTCTTTTGAGCCTTTTGTATAGTCTGTTAAGAATGTCTTAGAGTAACCATCCTCAATCGGAGTCTCTTGAGAATCAATCAAGCTAGGGTCAGCACCAAATGGAACCTCTTTTCCAACTCTTGCAAATCTTTTTGTATCATACCTATCAATTCTTCCAGCATCTCTAAGTTCTGGTCCAATAATATCTCTATACTCTTTACCAAATATCTTATCTACCTCATACCAAGATGCTGCTTCATCTCCATGAAGTGGATAAGTTTTGAGCAGAGGATGACCCTCCCAATCATCTGGCATCAAAATTCTTTTTAAATAAGAGTGATTATTTACATAGATTCCAAACATATCATACATTTCACGCTCAGCAAAATTTGCCATTTTATAAATCTTCTCAACACTCTCTATTGCTTCACCTTCTTTAATTCTTGTAACAACTCTTACTCTTTTAGCTTCATCTAAATTTAAAAGTTGATAAAATATCTCAAATTCGCCATCTTGAGCTAAGTAATCTACCGCACTTAGCTCACTACACATTTTAAAGCAAGAGTTATCTCTAAGAGCTTTTAGAGTATCTACATTTTGCTTTGGCTTAATATGAACAACCATCTGACCTAGCTCAATATAACTATCCAATATCTCAATATTGCTATTTTTTAAATCTTCTAATACTTTAGCAAAAAAACTACCCTCTTCTACCTTGTTACGAGGAACTTGAGGAGCTTTCCAAAACCTATCTGTATATTTAGACTTCTTTTGAACATTATCTTTTGGGGTATATCTTCTCATTATATGAACCTTTGTTTTTTATTTTTATTCATATTTGCAGATTCTCTTCTTATCTTCTTTTGAAGCATCATAACTGCATATTGAAGAGTCTCAGGACGCGGTGCACAACCTGGTAAATATATATCAACAGGAACAATTCTATCAACACCTTGAACAATTGAATATGTATTAAACATTCCACCAGTATTTGCACAACTACCCATACTAATAACCCATTTTGGCTCTGCCATTTGGTCATAAAGACGCCTTGTAAACTCTGCATGTTTCTTTGTAAGCGTTCCTGCCAAAATCATAACATCTGCTTGTCTAGGACTTGCTCTAAAAATAACTCCCATTCTATCAAAGTCAAATCTTGATGCACCACTAGCCATCATCTCAATAGCACAACAAGCCAAACCATAAGTTAGAGGCCATAGTGAATTAGAGCGTCCCCAATTTATTAAATGATCTACAGTAGTTAAAGCTACTGGTAATCCTGCTGAACTAGCATAATTTACTTGATGCTGTGCCATTCTAATGCTCCTTTCTTCCATGCATATACAAATCCAATTGCAAGTAATACAATAAATAGTATCATCTCAACAAAACCAAACATTCCTAAAGGCTTAAAATCTATAGCCCAAGGAAACATAAAAACAATCTCAACATCAAATAGAATAAATAAAAGTGCAATTAAATAGAATTGAACAGATATTCTATTTGCTTGTCTCTCTGGCTCTGGACCACACTCATAAATTGATAGCTTAAGCTTTTCAGTATCTAACCTTGCAAGTTTTCTACTTACAAATCTCGCTAAAAACAAAGTTGCAGGAAATGCAACTGCTGTTAAAACAAACAGAACAAACGCCCCAAAATAGGGATGTTCAGTAACTATGTGTGTCATATCTACCCCTTATTACAAATATAGACTATACTCTAAAGTAACACATATTAACAGATATTTTATTATAAGCCCTATTTAAAGTGTCTTTTTTGGTAACATAAAAACTATTGTGTAACTGCTAGAAACACTTATAAAATGATGCTAAGAGTAACTTTTTAATAGGTATAATGAAGCTAATATAAGTTGATAAATATAATTAAACAAAGAGTGGATTTTGGAATAGTTTTATTTATATTCTAAAAGTTACTTTAGATATTTAGCTTTAATCTCTTTCCATCTATCACTCTCTATTACATCAAGTAGTGCTCTATTTATCTGCTCTTTTAAGTGATAATTATTTTTAAATATAAATGTATAATTTTGAGGCATAAAATGAGCTTGAGTGAGTTTAATACTATCCTTAAATTGTTTATTTATAATAAATTTTAGTAAATCTCTATCATATAAAGCTGCATCTACTTCTTTGTTTTTTACTGCATTTAGGGCATCTTCTAAAGTATCATAATAAACTGGAACTATTCCTCTTTGTTTTAAATAATCATCGCTAAAAGAGCTATGAATTGTTGCAATTACACCTTTTGATAAATCTTCTGGCTTAGTTATAAAATATTTTTTTTGATTATTTGTAAAAAATGATGCAAATGAAGCTATAAATATTGCGACTAAAAACATAGATATAAACATCCAAATAATTGCTACAACTCTACCACCAAAAGTTTTAGGAGTTACATCCCCATAACCAACAGTAGTCATTGTAGTAGCAGCCCACCAAATACCTCTATTTATACCCTCTAATGCACTTTTATTATTGCCATCGCTCTTCTCCATAAGCCAAAAAGCAATTCCTGCAACATGAATAACTACAATTATTCCCAAAATCACCCATAATGTAGTATATGAAAATAGTTTATCTAATAAAATATGATAAATTGAACCTTCATTTTTAGGTATAGCAATTGATAGCTCTTCTGTAAAATATCCATTAGAAAAGTCAGCAAATCTCTCTCTTTTTGCAGTTGCAGTAATAGCAGCTATTCCTATACTGTATTGACTATCTTTAATCTTTTTCATTAAAGCATAGATATCATCTTCTTCTTGAAATCTATATTTTAAATTTAACTTTTTTGCAATCTCTTTCCATAAATCAATAGATACACCTTCCCACTCTCCATTGCTATTTTTATATGCAAATGGTGGTGCTAATTTTGTGCCAATTACTAGCTCATTTGTATCTTTAGCAAAAATATTTAAAGTTAAACCTAACAATAATAATGGATATATAAATAGCTTGGATATAAAGTTATAATTTTTCATCAAAAAATTATAACTAAATATACTATTTAAAAGCTTGAGAATATAAAGAATTTTAATTAAAATATAAAAATAATACAAAGATAGTTCAAAACATGGTAAGTTTATTTTTTAGATATGTTACATAATTAAACAGTTTTTAATAAATTAGGCTTTTTATTTACAAAAATACTCACTTTTATAATTTGAGTAGATACAAATATCTACTCACTTACTAATTAATCTCCACCTATACTTTCATCATAATCTAGTGGTATTGCATCATCTTTTGGAATATAATCTTTACCAAATTTATCTTTTGCTTTTTGTAAAGCTTCGATTAAATCATCAATATTTTCATAAGGTATGTGAACTTTCCACTCTGGGTTTTTTATATTTCCTTTAAGTGAAACTCCTATACTTACAACAGGTTCACTTTTCTCTCCATAAGGCTCATTAATGTGTGCTACACTAACAACTCCATCCTTGCTTCCAAATAGATGAAAAAACGCAATCTCACTCATACTCTTTGCCATCTTTCTCTTCTCCTTTTTATTTTGATTTTAAATTATATCTATTTTAAATAACTTCTATGGCTACTTATGTTCCATTTACTCTTCTTCTATACTACTCTCATCTAAAAAATAGTATCCTGGTATCTCAATCTTTTCTAAAACTTTACTATTTGCCACCTCATCGAAGACTACTCTATACAACTTTGCATATATTATGTTTGGCTCAAATTTATACTCATCAATAGTTGAGTTTGGTATAAAATCTGGTAAAAGACTATCACATACTCTATCATAATAATCTTTTGCCAATAAATCAAAACTATTTAACTTAATCGAACAATCAACATAACCAATCTCTAACTCACCCTCTTCACTTAATTCAACTCTATAATTACAATCTCCACTCTCTACTCTCAAATATACAACATCACCTATATTTGCACTCTCTAAAAAATCATCTAAATTATCTATTTCGATATTTTTTAACTTAAAATCATCTAAGGTTAATTGAGACTCTTTATTATCTTCATCTTCTATTGTTATACTATTTATATACTCAGGATTAATTGTTCTATAATTTATATTATCATATGACAAATCAAGTTCACTACTTTGAGCATATCCATCCAACTCTTCAAAGATTGCATCTATATCAGCTTCATCATCTATATCTTCTACATCAAAACCAAACTCGCTTAAATCTCCTAGATTAACAAATTTAATATTTGAACCCTTGGCATCAAAATTAACATATTGCATAATTAATCCTTTTTTTATAGCAATTTTAGCATCAAATTAGAGTAGGAAATGGAACATAAGTAGCAATAAAAATAAAATTAAAGAGGCAAAGCCTCTTTAAATCAAAGAAGTTTTAAGATAAAATCTCTTCTAAAGTAATATAATCACCAACTCTACCTGTCATTTGCTCCATATCAGTATTTACTGGTAAAGTCTTTTTACCTGGTCTCCAACCAGCTGGGCAAACCTCTCCAGTCTTATATGCATGTTGATGTGCTCTAATTTGTCTAATAAACTCTTCAACATTTCTACCAACTG
>Ga0256833_1002343_pt1 | contig 13370 bp, 7 predicted proteins | sample 356284metaG_FD_190535 | JGI IMG/M metagenome (GOLD analysis project Ga0256833, IMG submission 190535) | Hydrothermal vent microbial communities from Mid Atlantic Ridge, Atlantic Ocean - 356-284 | ecosystem: Environmental > Aquatic > Marine > Hydrothermal vents | place: Atlantic Ocean: Mid...
AAGCCCGGCCGGGAGCACATGGCCAGCACCCGGCCCGTGTCGCGTTCCAACACCACCGCCGCGCCGGCCGCAAAATCTTTGATGGCGAAGCAGGTCCAGCGCTGCAGGTCCAGGTCCAGGGTGCTGTAGAGGGTGCCGGGCAGGCCGGGGTCGGCCTGGCCTAAGGTGGCTACGACTTCCTGGGTGGCCGGGTCCAGCACTTGCAGCACGCCGCCGCTGCGGCCCCGCAGCAAGTCTTCCCCCCAGCGCTCCAGACCGGCGCGGCCCACCCGCGCGCCCAAGGAATACCCCCGCCGGCGGTAAGCGTCCACCTCGTCGGGCTGCAAGGGGCTCACATAGCCCACGGTGTGCGCGGTGTCCGCGTCCCAGTAGTAATGGCGGCCGGTGTAGGCCTGCACGATGACGCCGCTGAAGCTGAGCAGCGCGTCGTACCAGGGCGCCAAGCGCTCCGCGGGCTGCTCGTCCACCGCGATATACCACTCAGGCTGCGCATAGGCATACAGCTTGGCGATGTCCTCGGGCTCCCGGTCCGTGATGCGGGCCAGCAGGGCCAGCAGTTTGTCTTCCGCGTCGGGGGCAATCTGGCCGGGAACCAGGCCGATGGCATAGCCCTCGGTTACCGTGGCCAGCACCGTGCCCTGACGGTCCAGAATGTCGCCCCGTTGGGGCTGGAACACCTCCAGCCGCAAGCGCCGTCCCCCGGCCAGCTCGGGCAGCAGCATGGCCGGGTCCCAGCGAATGCGCCAGGTGCCGTCTTCGAGGCGCAGGCGCATCTCGGTTTCGCGGCTCAGGTCGCCGAAGATGACGGTGTGGTAAGTGAGCCGATAGCGCACCTGGGCCCCGTCGCCGTCCACCAGCGCGGAGAGAATTTCGTAGTCGATGTTCTGGGTGGTGGTTTCCACCAGCACATGTTGCATGTAGTCGGCAAAATCCTCGGCGCTGAGCGCGTCGCGGCTCACCTGGGTGAGCATGGCATACAGGGCCGGGTAGTCGCCCTGGGGCCAGGCTTTCAAAAAGGCCTCGGTCACCTGCTCGGGGGGTGGGGGAACCGGCGTGGGCGTCGCGGCGGGGCCTGGAGCCACGGCGACCGTGGGGCCCTGGGGCCCGGTGGTGGGCGTGGGGGAAGAGGCCGGATTGCGGCCGCAGCCGGTCCAAAGCAACAGCAGCCCCCCCAGCAGCAGGAAACGGCGGAAAAAGGCGTTCATCGGATACCTGGCTCCTGGCAAAGGCGCGCCGGACATGGCCGTTTCAGGGAATGCCGATGGCACAATTGTACCCGAAGGCCGCGCGGCAACGGGGCACCATACCTCGCACCGGGGGGCAGCCCCAGGCGGCCAGGGCCTGGGCCACCGCGCACACGGGCAGACCCACCACATTGGCAAAGCAGCCTTCCACCGCCTGCACGGGCCGAAACACGGGGTTTTGGGCCGCGTACGCGCCGGCTTTGTCCAGCGGGTCGCCGGTGGCGATGTAGGCCGCAATTTCCTCCGCGGACAAGAGGCGCATGTGCACCGCGGCGCGCACCACCTGGCTGTGCTCCCGGCCCTGGGCGGGCCACAGCAGCGCGAAGCCGGTGAGCACCCCATGCGCCCGGCCCTGCAGCTGCTGCAGCATGGCCGCGGCTTCGGCTTCGTCACGCGGTTTGCCCAGAATGCGCTGGGCGAACACCACCGCGGTATCCGCGGCCAGGATGATGTCGTCGGCCCCGGCCGCGGTGCGCAGGGCCGCGGCCTTGGCCCGGGCCAGGCGCAGCACATAGGCTTCGGGCGTTTCGCCGGGTCGGGGCGTCTCGTCCACCCGGGGGACCTGCACCCGCACCGGCAGGCCGAGCCAGCGCACCAGCTCCCGCCGCCGCGGAGAGCCCGAGGCCAAAAGCAGACGGCAGCGCGGGGCCTGGGTCGGCGTTGGCCGGGCTGCGGCCGGGGTCGAAGGCCGGTTCCTCATGCGCCGCAATGCTCGGGCCGGCCGTGAAGATACCAGAAGCGCGCTTGCGGAAAGGCCGGAGCCAACGCCGGTTCCCACACAAAAGCGCCGGGCCGAAAGTGGGCCTGCAGGCGCTTGTCCGCGTAGGCCACCAGCTCCCGGGCTGCGGGCAGGTCGGCCTCGCCTTCCACGAAGAGCAAATCGGCCAGCACCCGGTTGCGCACCTCGTTGGGATAGTAGGCGGCCTCGGCCTGGCTGTGGGCGCATTCGTCCATGTATTGGGCCCACAGGCGGGCGCGCATTTCCACTTCCCGGTTGGCTTTGCGCTGCCAGTTGGCCCGCCAGCGCTGCACCAGGGCCTGCCAGCGCTGCTCTAAAGCCGCGCGTTGGGCTTCCAGCTCGGGCGGCAGGGGGCGCTGCAGGCGTTGCCGGGCCAGCAGCAAATTGCCCACCGTCAGCGGCGGATACGCGGGTTCGCCGGACGGCGGGGCCACATCCAGGTTCCAGAACAATTCGGGGCTTTGCAGATAGGTTTCCAGGTCGTCTAAGGCAGCCTGCCAGTAGCGCAAATCATAGGTGGGTGTGGTCATGGGATGGCCTCCATGGGAAAAGCGTTCGCTTTCATTGTAGCAGCCTCGGGGGCCGCGTGCAACGCGCGCTGCGGTTTTTAATGAAATTTTTGGGCTTCGGCCGCGCTTTTTTGCGCCAAAATCATGCCCAGCAGCATGAGGAACGCGCCGGCCAGGCCCCGCAGGGTGAGGTGTTCGCCCAGCAGCAACACGCCGCCCAGCAGCGCGAAGGGCGCTTCGAGGCTGAGGATGATGGCCGCCGGGCCCGCGGCCGCGTGGCGTTGGGCCAGCACTTGCAGGGTGTAGCCCAGACCCACCGAAACCAGCCCGCCGTAGAGAATGGCCGGGCCCGCGGCGATGAGTTGGCCGGCGCGCGGGCTTTCGCCCAGCCCACCCACCAGGCCGCTGAGCAGCGCGACCAGCGCGAACTGGTACATGGCCAGGCTCAGGCCGTCGTGGCGGGGGCTCCAGTGGTCGATGGCCAGCACATGCAGGGCCCAGAAGAAGGCGCTCAGCAGCACCAGCCCGTCGCCGGGGTTCAGGCGCCAGCCGCGGGGCTCGCTCAGCAGGTAGAGCCCGGCCACGGCCAGCCCCGCGCCCAGCCATACCGTTGGGCCCTGCCGCTGCCCCCGCAGGTGGGCCAGCAGGGGCACCAGCACCACATACAGCCCGGTGATGAAGCCGGCCTTGCCCGCGGTGGTGAACACCAGCCCGGCCTGCTGCAGCGACGCGGCGATGAAGAGCAGCGCGCCTAAGGCCAGGCCGGCGCGGCGCGCGGCGGTCGGGGCGCGGCCCCGCTGCCACAACCACAGCATGGTCGCGCCCAATCCAAAGCGGGCCGCGTTGAAGGTGAAAGGCCCCACATGGGCCATGGCGTAGCGCTGGGCCACGAAGCCAAAACCCCAAATGGCCGCGGTGAGCAACAGCAGCGCGTGGGCCTGCCACACGCGTCGCGAGGTGGGTGTTTGGGGGAACACGGCGTTTGGACCTCCGACCGGGTTGGAGGCCATTGTACCAGCCCTCCAACCACGAATCACCAACTTCCACCTTCCACCATGCATCATTGTCATGCGGGGGTGCCCCGGGGTTTTGGTAAAATGAGGGTGTGCCTTAGCCGCAAATCCTAATCTCTGTGAAGGAGGCGTATCATGAGCAAAGGCAATGGGCGCCGGATGCTCGTTTGGGCTCTGGTAGCCGTGCTGCTGCTGGCCCTGGCCGCTTGTGGCGGCAAGGCCGAAGAGGCCACCCAGGCTCCGGCCACCGAGGCCCCCAAGGCTGAGATGACCGAGGCCCCCAAGGCCGAGGCCACCGAAGCGCCCCAGCCCGAGGCCACCGAAGCACCCACCGAAGAGGCTATGGTCGGCCCCGGTGGGGTGACGGCCGAGGACCTGCAGGGCGTCAAAATCGAGTTCTGGCATGTGTGGAGCCGGGGCGTGGGCGAAGAACTGCAGCGCCTGGTGGATGAGTTCAACGCCACCAACGAGTGGGGCATCACCGTGGAAGCCATCAACCAGGGTGGCTACGGCGAAATGTTCGACAAGATGAACGCGGCCATCAACAGCGGTGAGCTGCCCGATGTGGTGGTGGCTTATCAGAACCAGGCCATGGCCTGGGACCTGGCCGGTGACATCATCGTCGACATGAACGAGTATGTCAACGACCCGGTCTTTGGCCTGAGCGAAGACGAGCAGGCCGACTTCTTCCCCGTGTTCTGGCAGCAAGATGTCATCGGTGGCAAGCGCCTGGGCATGCCCGTGCAGCGCTCGGGTCAATACATGTTTTACAATGTGACCTGGGCCAAGGAATTGGGCTTCGACAACCCGCCGGCCACCCCTGAGGAATTCTACGAGCAGGCCTGCGCCGCGTATCAGGCCAACCTCAACGACGACAACCCCGACAACGACGGCACCGGCGGTTGGGTGGTCAACAGCGGCGCGTCGGCCATTTTGGGCTGGATTTGGGCCTTTGGCGGCGATGTGGTGGACCAGGACGGCATGTACAAGTTCAACACCCCCGAGGCCGAAGAAGCCCTGCGCTACCTGCGCAAGCTCTTCGACGATGGCTGCGCCTGGGTGAGCGAAAGCCGCTACCCCAACCCCGAATTCGCCACCCGGCAAGCCCTCTTCACCACCAGCAGCCAGGCCGGCATCCCCTACCAGCTCAAGGCCTTCGAAGATTCGGGCCTGACCGACGAGTGGACCCTCATCCCCTTCCCGTCCACCACCGGCCAGCCGGTCATCAATGTCTACGGCCCGTCGTTCAGCATGGTGCGCTCGACCCCCGAAGAGCAGCTCGCGGCCTGGCTGTTCATCAAGTGGTTCGTCTCGCCCGAGAACCAGGCCAAGTGGATTGAAGCCAGCGGCTACTTCCCCACCCGCCAGTCCACCGTGCCGCTGCTGGAAGACTACAAGGCCAACAACCCGCAGTGGGCCGCGGCCGTGGAATGGTTCCAGAGCGACCAGACCCTGAAGAAGTTCGAGCCGCGCGACGCGTCGTGGAGCGCGGTGCGCAGCGCGGTGGGCGAGTATGCCTCGCGCATCTTCCAGCCCGACTTCAACCCCGAGGACATCCCCGCGCTGCTGGATGAGCTGCAGCAGATGGCCGAAGAACTGTACGCGGAATACCACTAACGGGCCCACGGCCATCGGCCTGGGATAACGCGCAACGCCGCCCACCACGGGCGGCGTTTTTTCGTCGGCTTGCAGCCCCGCGCGGCGGGGGTGCGGTCATTCCACCTGCAGGGGCACCGCGGGGTTGTAGAGGTGCTCCCGCAGGTTCATCACCCGCCGGCGGAATTGGGTGTCGCGTTCCAGCCGGTCGGCCACTTTACGGATGCCGTGCATCACGGTGGAGTGGTCCCGACCGCCCAGATATTCGCCCACCCGGGGCAGCGAAAGCCCGGCCTCTTCCCGCAGCAAATACATGGCCACCTGCCGGGGCACCGCCACCCGCCGCGAGCGGCCCTTGGCCCGCAGTTCTTCCACCGTAACGCCAAACGCCTCGGCCACGGCGTGCAAAATTTTCTCCGCGGCCACCTTGCGCCGCTTGGGCAGCAGGTCGGCCAGGGCTTCGGCCGCGGTGGCCGCGGTGAGGGGTTTGCCCCACAGGTCGTGGTAGGCCAGCACCCGGGTCAGCGCGCCTTCCAGCTCGCGAATGTTGGAAGTCAGGCGCCGGGCGATGAATTCCAGCACTTCTTGGGGAACGGGCCGACCCAGGCGGGTGGCCTTGAACTGCAGAATGGCCAGGCGGGTTTCCAGGTCGGGCGGCTGAATGTCGGCCATGAGCCCCCACTCGAAGCGCGAGCGCAGGCGCTCTTCCAGGGTGGGCATGGCCTTGGGCGGGCGGTCCGAGGTGAGCACGATTTGACGGCCCTGGGTATGCAGCGCGTTGAAGGTGTGGAAGAATTCCTCCTGGGTGCTTTCCTTGCCGCTGAGAAATTGCACATCGTCCACCAGCAGCACATCGACCTGGCGATATTTTTCGCGGAACGCCGCAGTGCGGCTTTGGCGGATGGCGGTGATGAGCTCGTTGACGAAATCCTCGGCCGAGACATACAGCACCCGCAGCCCTTTGGCCGCGGCCACATGGCCAATGGCGTGCAGCAGGTGGGTTTTGCCCAGGCCCACGCCACCGTAAATGAAGAGGGGGTTATATTGCCGGCCGGGATTGTCGGCCACCGCGCGGCTGGCCGCGAAGGCCAGGCGGTTGTTGGGCCCTTCGACGAAGGTCTCGAAGGTGTATTCGGACCGCAGGCTGGGCGCCGGGGTTTGCAAGGGGCGGGTAGGGGCCTGTTGGGCCGCCGGTTCGGCCGAGGCCTGGGGTTGGGGGGAACCGGCCACGGGCCGGGCCTCGTCGCTGGCCAGCGCGAAAGTCACCTGGGCCTCGGGGGTGTGAAAGAGCACCTGCAGTTTGGGGTTGACCAGGTCCGGCAGGCGGCTGCGCAGCCAGTCTAAGGCAAAGGCGTTGGGGGTGACCACCTGCAGGGTTTGCCCGTCCCAGGCCACGGCCCGGGTCTCGCGCACCCAGGCGTCGAAGGTGGAAGGCGAAAGCTCGTGCTGGAGCTGGCGCAGCACCACTTGCCACATGGCCTGGGGGTCGGGGGCTGCAGTGGCCGTTTGAGCCGGTGAGACAGCGGTCAGCGTCATGGAAGGCGCTCCTCGGCGATGGGAACTCCCCTCGGATGGGTGTGCAAGCGGGGCCCATTGTAGGCAAGTTGGTTGGCGACGGCAAGGGGTTTTGAGGGGGTGAAATCTTAAAATCGTGGCATTCTTTAAGGTTCGCAATGTTAAAACATTGGGCGGTTGCGTATAGCCCCGCGAGGCGACCGTCAGCGCCCATATTTACGCAGTATTTCGCCCCTTTTCGGGCTTTTGCGCCCATATATGGGGGGTGGATACGCCGGAACTGCGGAGGCTTATCTGCCTATTTTCAAACTTCTCTTTTGGGCGCCGTGGAATGCGCGTGGCGCCGCGCAAGTTATATGCGTCCTGGGGCCGTCCTCGGCGCGCGGAACGCGCGTTCTATTCATGTGATGAAACCGACGGGCGCACCTGCGCCAGCAAACGCCGAAACAGGCTTTCGTAAGCCTCGGCCGCACGGTCCGGGTGGAAGCGCGCCCGCACGGCCTGAGGGTCACCCCGATAGGCCTCGGGATGCTGCAACACTTTCAGCAGGGCCTGGGCCAGGCTGTGCGGGTCGCCCACCGCGGCAATCTCGCCCATGCCGGTCATGCGCACCGGTTGGCGCACGCCGGGCAGGTCCGACGCCACCACGGGCACGCCGTTCATCATGGCCTCGATTTGCACCAGGCCAAAGCTCTCGGTGGAGTTCAGGCTGGGCAGCACCAACACATCCAGGTTGGGGTAAAACGCGGCCATTTCTCGCGGCGAAAGCAGGCCCAGAAAGCGCCAGTGCCCCTGGGCTTCCAGGGCTCGGGCCCGGGGCAGCACCCGCCGGCGGTAGGCTTCTTCGCCCAGCACATGCTCGTAAGGGCCCGCGTACCACACCAGCGCCTCGGGGAAGACTTCCAGCACCCGGGGCAGCGCGTCCAGCAGCACTTCCACGCCTTTCTCCGCGGCCAGCCGCGCGGCCATGCCGATGACGGGCCGCCGGCCCTGGGGGTTGAAGCGGGCCCGCAGCGCGGCGATGGCCTCGGGCGAGGCCGGGGGCAGTTCCACCGGCGGCAGGATGGTGGTCAGTTTGTGGCGATAGCGGCGCAAGAAGGGCGAATGGTCCGCGTAGTCTTGCGTGTAAGTGACCACCTGGTGGGCAAAAGTCGCGGCCAGGTGGTCCATGATGTGCACCACGGTGTTGGCCACCCGGTTGAACCAACCTGGAGGCAGCAGCACATCGCAGTGGTAAGTGATGACCGCGGGACGGCGAAAGAGGCGGCCGCGCAGGGCCATGCCCGCGGCGTCGAATTGGGGCAGGTGCAGGTGCACCACATCGTGGGCCAAAATCTGGCGGGTGGCCTCCCAGCCCAAGGTGGGCTGCAGCACGCCCTTGCTCACCCGGGCCAGCACGGGCACCCGCACCACCTGCACGCCGTCCATGGTCTCGCGGCGGGGCAGGCCGCGGTCATATTGCGAGGTCAGCACAGTGACCTGGTGCCCGCGGGCGACCAGGGCTCGGGCCAGGCGCTCGGCGTAGATGGTCAGGCCGCTGGTGTGGGGTCGGTAGTAAGTGAGGGCGACCAAAATTTTCATGCCGGCACCTCCGTCGAGCCGGATGGGGGGATTGTACCAGAATCGGGGGCGGGGGACAGAGTCCAGCTTTAATGCGTATAGTCATTCCAACCTCCAACCTCCGCCATCACTCCCACCATTGCCCCACATCCTGGGTGGCGCGGAAGGTCTCGGCCACGGCCTCCGCGCCGCCCAAGGCCTGGACCACGGGGGCCAAGGCCCGCAGGTCGGCGAGCAGGTCCTTCCGGGTGCGGGCGGCCAGAAGGGGCAGGGTTTCGCGCCACAGGGGATACAGCCGTTCCCGGGGCATCTCGGCCAGCCGGGGCGCCAGGGCCGCCAGGGCGCGGGCGCGGTCGCGTGGGCTGGCACGCAGCATCTCCTTTTCTGATATCCCCAGGGCAGCACGTAGAGCGTGCGGTAGTAGGTGGGACGATAAATGGGGCGCCAAATCTGATAAAGCCTGGGCGTAGGCCGGGCCGTTCCACTTGATGCTTTGAATGGCTTGTAGGGCCATATGGGGGAAACCGGCTTTGGTTATGTTGGGTACCAGAATCACCAGAACCCAGGGGTAGTACAAGGCGTTCTCAATGCTGTGGGCCGCCTCCAGGACCGCTTCTATGGTATGACTACGCAGGGTTGCGGGGAGATGGGGGGCTAAGGCCATCAGGGCTTTGGCGCGCTCTTCGGCATCCTCGATGCTTCGGGCTGCTTGTAGAGCTTCATTCAGTGCCTGACCGCGTAGAGCCTCGTGCAAATGGGGTATTAAGAGCATCAAAGCCCAAGCGCGGCTGCTATTATCCTCAATGTTGAGAGCTGTCTGGAAGGCTTCCCGAAAAGCCTGGCTACGTTGATCTTTCGATAGGTGAAGGGCCAAGGCAGATAGTACCTCAACACGGGCATAGTCGCTTTCAAGGTTTCTGATATTTTGCAGAGCCTCGTGCAAGACTTGAGCGCGTTGCTTCGCCTTTAAATAAGGTGCCAGGACCGCCAATGTTTGAGCGTACCAATACACATCCCCAGTATCATGGACCGTTTGTAGAAACTCGCTCAGGATTTGATGGCGTTTTTTCAATGGAAGATAAGATAGAAGTGCCGTTATGGCGTTGATATATTCATCGCCCCGTTCAATGTTTTGAATTACCTGTAAGGATAGGGAGTAGAAACCCGCCTCAGCCAGCGTGAGTGCCAAAGCGCCCATAGCCTTAGAGCGGTACCGTTCATGTTCAATACGCTGAGCGACTTGTATGGCCTGCTCCGAGAAGCCAGTCTCGGCCAGCCGGGGGACGATAGCCGCCATGGTCTTGAAGCGGGCATTAGGCTCTCCGATGTCGCGGGCGACCTGGAGGGCCTGCTGTAGGGCCTGGCCGCGCTGCTCTTCAGGCAGGTGGGGGGCCAGGGCCACGAGGGCTTTGGCGCGGGCGTAGTCGCTTTCAATGCTCCGGACGGCCTGGAGGGCCTCGGGCAGCAGCTCCGGGGGCAGGTGGGGGGCCAGGGCGGCTAAGGCTTCGGCGCGGTTGTCGGCATCCTGGATGCTCCGGGCGGCCTGGAGAGCCTCTTGCAGGGCCTGGCCGCGCTGTTCTTCAGGCAGCTGGGGGGCCAGGGTGGCCAGGGCGTGGGCGCGGTCGTCGGCATCCTCGGTGCTTTGGGCGGCCTGGAGGGTCTCGGCCAGGGCCTGGCGGCGCTGCTCGGGGGCTAGGTGGGGGGCCAAGGCGGCTAAGGCGCGGGCGCGGTGCCAGTCGCTTTCGATGCTTTGGGCCGTCTGGAGGGCCTCGGCGAGGAGGTCTTGGGGCAGGTGGGGGGCCAGGGCGGCCAGGGCTTTAGCACGATTGTCGGCATCTCGGATACTGTGGGCTGTCTGTAGAGCTTCTTTCAAGGCCTGATAGCGTTGGGTTTTCGGCAAACGGGGCGCGATGGCCGTTAACACCTGGGCACGTTGGTAGGCATCCCGGATGCTGCGAGCGGTCCGCAACGATTCGGGTAACAAAACGGTGGGTAGACGGGGGGCAAGTGCAACTAACGCTTGGGCGCGATAGAAATCTCTCCACACGTTTGGGATGGTGGCATCCGGTTCCAGCTCAGATAATTTAGGTTTATTCGGTATAGAAGGTAATCCTGCTGTAATAGTAGCGCGCCAGAAAGATTCCTCACTTCGCACGGCTTGCAGAGCCAACTCAGGAAAGCCAGCCTCGGCTAACTTAGGAACCAATTGTGCTAGTACCCATATACGTGGAAGATTGTTTGCTTCTTCATCATAATCATAAGTATCGCGAATGGCTTTTAGGACGTGGGGAAGCAGGTGTGGTGGGAGATAGGGTGATAGAGCCTTTATAATAAGAAGGCGCCAGAAACCACTTTGGAAGTCTCGGATAGTCTGTAAAACTGCCTGTAGTACCTGACGGCGCTTTTCCCAACGCAGGTAGGGAACCAAATCTATGAGCGCCCAGTTACGGCTCTCTGCATCTCTGATATTTTGGGCCGTTTGAAGAGCCTCATATGAAACTTGGTGGTATTCCTGCGGGGGCAGGTGGGGTGCCAGGGCGGCCAGGGCGTGGGCGCGCCAGGTGGCATCCTCGATGCTCCGGGCGGCCTGGAGGGCCTCGGCCAGCAGCTCCGGGGGCAGGTGGGGCGCCAGGGCGGCTAAGGCTTCGGCGCGGTATCGGTCGCTCGCGATGCTCCGGGCGGCCTGGAGGGCCTCGGCCAGCAGGTCTGGGGGCAGGTGGGGCGCCAGGGCCGCCAGGGCGCGGGCGCGGTCATCGGCATCCCGGATGCTCCGGGCGGCCTGGAGGGCGTCGGGCAGGGCTTCGGGGGCCTTGCGGGCCAGCATCGGGACCAGCGCGGCTAAGGCGTTGGCCCGCTTCTCCTCGTCCGGCATCTGGCGCAGGTGGGCTAAGGCCTGGGCCGGGGTCCACAGGTCGTCTTCCACCAGCAGGGCCGGCAGTTGAGCCGGCAGCCTCGCGGCCAGGCTGTGCACGCTGGCCTCGATGAGCGCGCAGCGAATCTCCAGACCCAGGGCCGGGAGGGGGTGCTGCCCCTGCGCCAGGCCGGCCTCGTTGACCCGGATGGCCCGCTCCCACACGGCGCGCACATCGCTCAGGTAACCGGCGTAGCTGCCCTCCAGGGCCTCCCAGGCCCGGGCCCAGGCGTCGGTTGCCACCAGCCGGCGGAAGGCCGCCAGGGGCGCCCTGGCCCGGGCTAAGTGGGCCCGGTAGTAGCGCACCAGGTAAGCCGGCGCCTCGTGGGGGGCCAGCCGGCCCTGCTCCAGGGCGGCCAGCACCTCCGCACCCCAGCGCAGAAAGCGGGCTTCCAGATCCGCCTGCTCGCGGCGGGCCAGGCGGCCAAAGAAGAAGTCCCCCAGTTTGGGATGGCCGAAGATGTACCCCTCGGGAGCCTGCACCACAAAGCGGGCCAGGGGGCGCAGGGCCTCTTCTAAGGTCCAGGTATCCAGGCCGGCCTCGGGGTGGGCCAGCTCCAGGAGCGCGTCTTTGGGCAGGGGGCCCAGGGCCGTGGCCAGCAGGTTGAGCACTTCCCGCACGCTCCGCTCCCGCAGGGGCGCCTTTTCGTCCCACAGTTGGTGCTGGTACTCCCACCAGGACTGGAAGTAGCCCTCGTACCCGGGCTGCAGGCGGTGCAGGTCTTCGGGGGTCAGGTGCAGCGCGTCTTCCCGGCGCTTCCACAGGTCTTCCACATAGAAGCGGACGAGGAGGGGGTCGCCCCCGGTCAGGCGATGGAGTTCTTCCACGATGAAGGGCTTGCGGGCCAGTTCGTCGGTGGGCGCGCCCATTTTGAGCATGACATCCTGCAGGCCGGGCCGGTCCAGGGGTTCCAGGGCCATCTCCCGTACGGGCAGGCGCTCCCAGCCTAAGGCCCGGCGCCAGTCCGCGGCCCGGGGCCGGGTCGCGGTCAGCCGGGCACTCACCGCGACCTTGAGCCCGGGCCGGGGGTTCAGCGGGAAGAGGACGGGGTCGGGCTCCCAGTCCGCAGCCTCGTCCAGGCCGTCCAGCACCACCAGCAGGCCCTCCGGGGGCGGTTCCCGGCGCAGGTACTGGGCCGCGATGGCTTTCCACACCTCCGCGGGGGTGTGGGGGTCGGCAGGGACCGGGTCGCCGAAGGCCCGGGCCAGCTGGGCGGCCAAGGCCGCGAAGGTCAAGCTGGCCTGGTTGGTGCTGTAGCGGATGCTCACGGGCACGAAGACCACGGCCATCCCGGGGTGCTGTCGGCGCACCCGTTCCAGCCAGCGTACCAGGAGCGCGCTCTTGCCCCGGCCCGCGGGCGCGGTGAGGAGCAGATAGGGGGTGTGGGCATCGGCCAGCCAGGCGTCGAGTTCGGCCAGGGCCGCGTCCCGTCCGCCAAAGGGCACGGGGTTTTCGGGCGTGCCTAAGTAGGCCTGGAGGAATTCCTCGATGTGGGTGGCGTAGTCGGTGGGCAGGCGGCGCACGGGCTCCACAATGGTCTGAACGACGATGTTGTAATCGCCGATGACGATGGCACTTTTTTCCACCGCGCCCTGAATGTGCAGGCGGACCTCGCGGCGGGCTTTTTCCTGCCACGCCTTCAGGGCCTGCTCCAGGCGGTGCACCTTGGCCTCGGTGCGCAGCACGCTGCGGCCCAGGGTGCGCAGCGCGTCGGTTTCCACCTCCAGCAAGGCCTCCCGCAGGCAGGCCAGATAGAGCTCGGCCAGGCCCCGGGCCTGTTCGGGGGTGGCGCGCCAGTCCCGCTGCAGGGTCTGGGCCAGGGCTTGCCGCAGGCGGGTCTCGTCCAGGTCGTCCTGGGGCAGGGCTTCCAGGGCCTGGAGCAGGGAGGACAGGCCCCGCAGGGGGAGCTGCCGGGCCGGGCCGTGCCAGGGCGTGGAGGCGAGGCGCTGCCGCGCGCACGCGTCGGCCCGCTCCAGGGCCCGGGCCAGCGCGGCGCGGCGGTCTTCCGACGCGAAGAAGGCCCCCAGCCGCGCGGCCAGTTCCTCCTGGCCCATCTCGGCCAGGGCGTCGGCCAGGTCGCGCAGGGTGGCATCGTCCAGGGCGCGGGTCACCTGGCGCCGGGCCAGGCGAGCGAGGAAGCGCAGGATGGCGGTCGGCAGGTTGCGAGCCATGGGTGGTTGTTTCTCCGGTGCAGTGGGCGCAACGCGGACGCGAGCACAACGCGGGTCATTATACTATCGGTGAGGCGGCGCGCCTCCTCGCGGGTCAAAGGGCGCGTTCCC
>Ga0256833_1002344_pt1 | contig 13368 bp, 15 predicted proteins | sample 356284metaG_FD_190535 | JGI IMG/M metagenome (GOLD analysis project Ga0256833, IMG submission 190535) | Hydrothermal vent microbial communities from Mid Atlantic Ridge, Atlantic Ocean - 356-284 | ecosystem: Environmental > Aquatic > Marine > Hydrothermal vents | place: Atlantic Ocean: Mid...
ATACTTGCTCTTGGTATGTTTTTGCATTCTCATCTATCTCTTCTTTAGATAAAATCTTTCTTGTTTCACTCTTACCAGTTGGGTCTCCAATTGTTGCCGTAAAATCACCAATAATTAGTTGCACAATGCCGCCGTGTTTTTGAAATATAGCCAACTTTTGCAAAGCAACAGTATGCCCAAGATGCACATCAGCAGATGTAGGATCAAGCCCCATCTTAACAGTATAGTTTTTACCCTCATTATAGTATGCAGTTACCAACTCTTCTATTCTTTTAAAATCAATAATCTCTGCTGTTGCTCTTTTTATCTCTTCTAACGCTTCATTTATACTCATTAATACTCCTTAACTCTTATATGCATCTTTTAGGGATACAAAATCTATCAATCTAAATTTTGATGATATTATATCTTTTATTTTATTTTGATTATCTTGTGTTGTCTCAACTTCTATTTTACAATACTCTGCTTGTTGAGGATTATTAATACCAAGCTCAATTGCAATAAGGTTTAAATTTAATTTATCAAACTCTTTTAACAACTCCAACAAAGCACCTTTTTTATTTTGCAGTGCAATAATAAGGCGATATTTTGCACTCTGCTTACTATTCCACTCTACATACAATATATTCTTTTGACTATCTATCAACTCTTGTGCTTTAGAACATAATTTATGGTGTATTACAACTTCACCTTTATTATAAAAAGCAACTATCTCATCTCCAAGCTTCGGATGACAACAGTAATCAAAATCAACTCTGCTAATATGTTTATTTGTAAAAAATTTAAAAAATCCAACCTCTTTTAGTATCGGTTTTTTAAATCTATGCTTTAAAAGTGATAAAAAATTGCCATCATCTATATTTTTTAACTTTGCAAACTTTTTAATTTTCTCTTTTAAAGAATCAAGATTATACGGTATTTTAACAATATTATTAGAGTCTAATTTATTTAAAAAAGTTTTTGTTTCAAAACAAGATGTTCTAAATATTGTTGCAATTATTTTACAACCAATTTTTTCATTTATCTCTTTTAATCTCTGCTTACAAACTGCTCTAATAGTCTCTTTTGCCTTAGAAGTTCTAACAGCATCTATCCAAGAACAATGAAGCCTTGGAGTATCTTGTTTAATAATCTCTACAACATCTCCATTTTTTAAAATCTTCAGCAGTGATGTCTTCTCTTTGTTAACCAAAGCAGATGTAGCCAAATTTCCAACATCGCTATGAACAGCATATGCATAATCTAAAACAACAGCACCCTTTGGCAATGTATAGTAATCACCCTTAGGGGAAAATACAACAATATCTTCACTAAACAAATCAGCTTTGGCACTCTCATAAAAATCTTCGGGATTTTCACTCTGATATGGCAAGTTGCTTATCCAATCTAAGTTAATATTACTTGCACCCTCTTTGTATTTCCAGTGAGCTGCCACTCCAAACTCTGCAATCTTATGCATATGCTCTGTTCTAATTTGAACCTCTACAATATCATCATCAAAAAATAGTGTGCTATGAAGTGTCTGATAGCCATTATCTTTTGGCAAAGCTATATAATCTTTAAATCTTGCAACTATTGGTGAGTAATTAAGATGCAAAACTCCCAATGCTTTATAGCAAAGTTCAGGCTCTTTAAGAATTATCCTAATTGCCAATAGATCAAGAACTTCTTCTATATTTATACCTTTTCTTTGCATCTTTAAATATATTGAGTAGTAGTGCTTGACTCTACCATAAATCTCTACATCATTTCTATGAAAACCATTATTATTTAACAACTCTTTGGTTTGAGTAATAAAATGATTTAGTCTCAAATTTATATCCTGTGTATGTGATTGAATATACTCATCTATAAACTTATACTCATCAGGATAGATATATTTAAAGCTTAAATCCTCTAAGTAGTTTTTTATTCTTGAAATACCCAATCGATGGGCAATTGGGGCATAAACTATTAGAGTCTCTTCAGAAATTCTTTGTTTCTTATCTGCAGGTAAAGCATCCAAAGTTAGCATATTATGAAGTCTATCACAAAGTTTTATTACCAATACTCGTAAATCTTTAATAGAGACTAAAAGCATCTTTCTAAAAGTCAAAGCAGATTTAATAAGCTTTTCATTAGAGTTTGATGGCACAAGTTCATCTTCTCTAATTTCATCAAACTTTGTTAAACCATCTACCAATAAGGCAACATCATTACCAAAATTATCTGCCATATCATCAAGAGTATAAGATGTATCTTCTACAACATCATGAAGTAGTGCAGCAATAACCATCTCTTCATTATTGCTAATCCAAGCAGTAATTGTTGCAACCAAAAGTGGATGCACTATATAAGCTTCTCCGCTCTTTCTAAATTGACCCTCATGAGCCTTAGTTGCAAAGTCTATTGCTCTTTTTATTGGGTCTGTAATTTCAATCTCTTTTTCTAAAGCCTTTAGAGCTAAATCTACACTGTGGATATCTTTTATTTTATCAATTAATGTATGCAAATGTTACTTCTCTAAATGAATCTCTATTTTTCCCTCAGCAATTTCATATAAAGCAATATCAGTAGCTTTACTATCTTTTAAACTCATATCAACAAGTGGTGTTGCACCATTTGTAATCTCTTTTGCTCTTTTACCTACTGCCATAGATAACAAATATCTATCAAACTTATATTTTTCTAATGCTCTTGAAGCAACTTTCTCTAATCTTTCCATTCTATTTTCTCCTTATTTAACAATCGAACATAGCGACATATCGCCGTTTATAATAGCAAGCAAATTACCTTTTTGGAACATATTGCATACAACAATTGGCAATTTATTCTCTTTTGCAAGAGCAATTGCTGTATCATCCATAACTTTAATATGATCACTCAAAGCTCTATCATAACTTAACTCACTCAATTTCACTGCATCATCAAATCTATTTGGGTCTTTATCATAAACTCCATCAACTTTTGTTGCTTTAATCAACATATCTGCATCAATCTCACTTGCTCTAAGTGTTGCTGCAGTATCTGTTGTAAAATATGGGTTTCCTGTTCCAGCAGCAAAAATAACTACCCTACCCTTTTCTAAGTGTCTTCTTGCTTTTCTAACGATAAAACTCTCACCAATTTCATGCATCTCAATAGCAGTTTGCAATCTTGCTTCTAAACCTATACTCTCTAAAGCCTCTTGAATAGCAACACCATTGATAACAGTTGCCAACATACCCATATAGTCGCCACTTGTTCGTTTTATAATACCATCTTTTGCTGCTAATGCACCTCTGATAATATTACCACCACCAACTACAATAGCAACATCTATACCATTTTCAACTAACTCTTTAATCTCTAAAGCTATATATTTTAAAATCGATGTCTCAATACCATAGCCACTCTCACCAGCCAATGCTTCACCCGAAAACTTTACCAATACTCTTTTTCTCTTTGACATATAGCCCTCTTTTATATTTTAAATAATGCAATTATATCCAAAGACTTTAAAAAAGAGTATAAGAGATTGCAAAATTAATTATAATTTTACATTGAAAAGTCAATTAACTGTTTTGGATTAATAAACTTTCCATTTTTTGTTGCTTCAAATATCAACTTTCTCTTAATTTTTCCAATTACAGAACCCTTTTTAATTGGTAATCCAACTTTTAAGAAAGGTGATATTTTATCTAAATCAGCATATATCGTATGCAAATGATTAGAGTGTTCAACTATTACCATTTTACCAAGCATACTTTTATTAGCAATATATGTTACTTTTCCATTTAATATATTATATACTCTCTTATCTCCAGCCTTTGATGATAAGGTAATATAATCGTTAAATGACTTAATTTTATATATTGGGTCAATAAATGTTCCAAATGATTTTAAAACTACCGCTCTTCTTAAAGGTGCAAATGTTTTCATACCTCTATAAGATGTAATATTTGCTTTTGAATAAGAGCTTCCATACTGCTTAACTCTGTTTATTGTTACAACTTTATAATCAACCTTTTTACCACTCTTAATAGCTTCTTTTCTCTCTTTTTGGCTTGCTATTCTTAAGCTTCTTAACTCTCTAATTCTTTTCTTTAACTCTCTCTCTTTTCTTGCAGACTCTTTAGCAGCATCTGCAGCAACTATATTTAACTTTGTTAAAGTAAGTCTTATAATAGCTTGTCTTTTAAAGTTATTTTTAAGCTTTTGAGCATAAATTTGCTCCTCTTTTCTAAGCTTCTCTAAAAGAGCCTGTTTTTTCTTTTTCTCTTTAAGATACTCATTTTTTTGTGTTTGAATATTGCTAATTCCCTTAGAGATTTTATCTCGTTTTGCAATTAAAGCTCTTTTTAGCTGTCGTTTTTGTTCAATATTTTTAGATAGTTTTAACAACTCTTGTTGATTGTAGTTTTTATACTTTTGGTAAATCTCTTGTAACAAAACAGACTCTTCTGTCTTTTCAGTGCTATTATTTTGAGCTACTACTGCACCAAGACTTCTTGAAATCTTTTTTGCAAACTCTCGTTTTTTATTGTTTATATCTTTATCTATGGCATTGATTGTGCTGTTTATTCTATCAATATCATCCATAGCATTTTGATACTTTGTTTGCTGAATAGTTAAGTATTTATCTAACTTATCCAATTTTTTATCATACTCTAAAAGCTCTTTATTAATCTTTTCTATCTTAGCAGCAATCTTTCTCATTGCCCTACTCATATGCTTTGTATCTGCCTGAGTTTGTTGAAGTGTCTTTTTATTTGTAGATATCTGTTTAAACAAATCTACAGGCGATTTTGCAAAAGCAAAAGTTGTCAAACAGACACAAGATAAGAAAAGAGCCTTAGAAGTCATTATTATCCTCGCTTGTTTTAAACGCAACAAATAAAACAGATATAAACACAATAACCAAGCTTGTTATAATCCAAATAAACAGATCAGATAATTGGAACAATAAACCACTATTATCTTTTAAAAACTTTACACTATCAATATGCTCACCATTGGTTTTAATATACATAAATATAATCAAGTTTAAAATAGTTGCAATAATTGCATCTATAAATGCCATTTTAAACAAAACACCACTTCTTAGCATCAAAGGTGCACCAAAAATCTCCATTATTCTCATTCTATTTTTATGCCCAAGTTGCCAAACTTCCATCTGCTTTACAATCAAAAGCAAACTTACAACAAACAAAATTGTAATAAAAATATTCAAAGAGTTTTTAATTAGACTAAACAAAGAATATCTACTCTCATAACTTTGATAAAATGTCTCAACACTAAGCACACCATTTATAGACATTAACTCTTTTTTAACTTTTTTCAATCTATCTAAGCCCACATAATCGGTCAAATGAACTCTATAAAATTGAGGCATATTCTTTAAAATAGTCTCAATATTATCTTTTTCGACACCTTTAATAACTTCAGAGGCTATTCTATTTCTATTTATTTTGGTTACACTATCAATTTTGCTATCAATAGAGCGTAAAAATGGTGTTGTCAACTCTTTTTTACTTGAAACCAAAATAGCATAATCATTTTTTAGCTTCTGCTCATAACTTGTAGTAATTCTATTAAATATAAGCACAAACTCTATACCAATCAAAACTGCCAATAGTGGCAAAATAAACATAAAATGGTCTTTAATGGACTTCATGAACGCCTCCATTCTCGATTATAAAGTGTCGATAATTAATATTAAAAATAGTCGGGATTTTATGCGTAACTACAAGCACAGTTGCATTTAATTGATCACAAGCATTCTCAAGCAAATCCCAAACAACACCAGATGAAAATTCATCCAAGTTACCAGTAGGCTCATCTGCCAAAATTAAAAAAGGGTTTTTAGATAATGCTCTTGCAACACCTACTCTTTGCTGCTCACCACCACTAAGCTCCATTGGATACTTATCCTTATGCTCACTAAGTTTCACATGAGCCAAAAGCTTTTCAGCTTGAACTTTTTGAACATCCATACTATAGCCTGTAATAATCAAAGGTAAAACAACATTTTTCTCAACAGTCCACTCATTAATCAACTTATAGTCTTGAAACACAATCCCCAAATTTCTTCTTAATTGCAATAGTTGATGGTTAGATATTTTACTCATATCATGCCCACCAACATTTAATTTTCCCTTATTTGGCTTTAACTGCCCATACATAGATTTAAGCAAAGTAGATTTACCACTACCACTTGGTCCTGTAATAAAAATAAACTCACCCTGCCCAATAGAGAAGTTTGCATTTACAATAATAGGATGTTTCCCATTATCATATGCCAAAGTCAAATTTTCTGCTCTAATTACACTCGCCATTTAATACCTCCTCTATAAGCTGATGTGCTTTGTAGTTTATAATAGATTTTGCAGGTTGCATTGGCAAATACTCTCGCTTTTTGCCATCAATATATATTATTCTCTTCTCATTCATACTAAAGCTCCCAAACGAACACTCAATTGCAATTTTGTCATCTTCTTCTTTATAAATATTTCCAAAATGAACAAAATAGTCATCTTTTATTAAACTTTTAGTTGGAATTTTACCTTTTATACCTAAATTATTAAACCCAAAATCTATCTTATAATCATTTTTTTCACTCTTTTTTAAAGATGTTAATGTAAGAGTGTAAATACTCTTGTGCATTTTTTTCCATCTTGCTTCATATTTACTAACTACATCTAAATCTTGATTTTTAACAATCTCAACTTTTGCATCTTTACAATTTTCAAACAACTCTTTAGAGTATTCATAATAGTTATCGCTATCTGTTCTAAGCTCAAGCTCTCCACCCACTTTTAAAACTCTAATAGCTTCATCTAAAAACTTTTTGCTAATAACTCTTCTATGAGGTTTCTTATCCCAAGGAACAGGAAAATGAACATATATTTTATCTAACAAATTGCTCTGTAACATCTGTAAAAGCAATCTACCATCATAATTAATTACATAAATATTTTCATAGCCATTCAAAGTTATCTGCTTTAAAACTTGATTTATAGATGGCGTATGAATTTCAATACCTATATATAAAGTATCAGGATTTTTAACAGCTTGATATAAAAGATGCTTCCCACTACCAAATCCAATCTCTAAAGCTACCTTTTTAAAATCTGTTTGAAATTCATAAAAATCCTCGATTTTCTTTAAAAACTTATGAGCAATCTTTGGTTTAAATGGCTTAATATTGGTATTTGAGTGAATTATATCTAAATCTAAAGATTTTGCAATAGAGTTTAATACCTCTTTAACAAACAAAATATCTTCATGTTTTTGCACACGACTTTGCTTTATTAAATACTCATTATCTCTTTTTATCAAATTTAGCAAAAGTATATTATTATCTCTATTTACAACAATCAATTCACTCATCTTTTCATCACCAATATCAACTCCACTAAACTCAACAAAATCCAACTCTTTAAACTTTGAAGTATCAAATGGTTTTACTTTTATATGTGGCATCTATTTTACCTCAACCGAAACAGTATTTCCATATACAGAACTCATACCAAGTTCATCTACCGCAAACACTCTATATGAATATTTATGACCTCTATAAGCTGTTGTATCTATATACTCAGGATACAATCTTCCCTTAATTTTTGTCAAGAAAAACCATTTTGAGTTTCCAACTTTTCTTTGGATTATATAGTGCGTAATTGTAGGCTCACTGCTTGGAACCCAAAGAAGTTTAACTACATTTATATCCACTTGAGTAGCCGATACAACTCTAACTGCTCTATATGGTGGCTTTGTCTTTACAGGCACAATATCTCCATGCAAAGACTCATTTAAACCACTAAAAGTTGTAAATGTATAAAAATACTTTTTATTGGGTTTAATAGTTGTATCTACATAGTGTGTTGCAAATCTATTTGAAATTGCGTCTATCTTTACATAAGTTTGGTTTACGCCAGGCTTTGCCTCTGCTCTATATACATTTATGCCTGTTACACTTGGATTGTAAGCCACACTTTGCCACTCAAAGCCTACACTATCTTTTGTAACAATCTTTTTTACATGCACAATCTTTGGCAAAGAGATATCAGCAAAGAATGCTTCTAAAGAGTTAACAGTAAAAAAACTAATTGTCAATAAAATTAAAACAACTCTTAATCTGCTCGTTTTCAAGCTTTTCATTCAATATCTCCTTATCAAAGTGCTGTTGTATATAACTTTTCATCTCCGTTTGCAACGGTGCTTTTATCTCGACCATTCTACCATCTTGGGGATGTAAAAAATACAAAATATATGCATGAAGCAACATACCCCCACTATATTTGCAACTCTTAGCCCCATACAGCTTGTCGCCCAAAATATATCGCCCAAGAGCAGTTAAATGAACACGAATTTGATGAGTGCGACCACTAAAAAGCTTCATCGCCACCAATTCATGCCCATTATCACTCAAAGCAATCTTTGCAAATGCAGTCTTAGACTCACGCCCTCCATCTACAATTGCCATCTTAAGTCTATTCTTAGGATTTCGAGCAATCGGCTTATTGACAATCAAATTCTCTTTAAGAGGATGATTAATAACAGCCAAATAGTATCGCCCCATGCTTCTGTCTTGCAACTGACGACTCAAAGCCTCATGAGCAAAATTGTTTTTAGCTACCAAAATTGCACCTGTTGTATCTTTGTCAAGCCGATGCACAATCCCATTTCGTTCCTCTCCACTGATAGTAGAGAGCCTAACACCCTTCTTGCGAAGCCAATCTACAAGAGTAGCCTCTTTTACAGAAGGGGCAGGATGCACAACCAACCCAGCAGGTTTATTTAAAACCAAAACATCATCATCTTCATAAAGAATTTCAATGTCAAAATCAACATCTTCAAACTCAAGAACTTCGCTCTTAGGCAAAGAGTAGCAAATCTCTTGCCCCTCTTTAACCTTAAAAGAGCCTTTTACAACACTCTTTCCATCAACCGTAACATATCCTTCTTTAATCAACTTCTCAACTTGATTACGGCTAACTTTAATAACTTCAGAGAGTATCTTGTCCAATCTACCACTACTATTAGCAACTACACAAATACTCTCCACAGCAAACCCCAAATATAGTTTTATACTAAATAATACCAAATTTTTTATTAATTATATATTAAATAATATTTAATTTAGAATATTTTCTATTTTATTGACAATTTTTTACAATATTTTACAAAAGTTAGTAGTATTTTTTATTTCATAGAAGATTAAAATATTTTTTGTAAATAGATAAAACCTATCTATTCACCAAGCTCTTTATCCATCCACTCTTGCATCATTCCAAGTTGCATTCCAATTAAATCTATATGCTCTCTCTTAGCCTTTGGCGATGGTAGCCAATTGGCTACAAAATTATCGCACCTTGAGCTGTTTACACTCTGCACCAAATACTCTGCATAATCTCTAACTGTTACAAACTCTTTTAACTCACCAGTTTCACTATTTTTAACTTTTATTACAAAATCATCCCCAAATGAAACAATTTGTGCATCTATGCTAAGCAGTCTTTGCGACATTTTTCTATCCTTTAGTAGCTATTTGTTAACAAATTTATATCAACAGGACCAATTTTAAAATGTCTTATAGTAGGTCTATCGATATTTGGTCTATTTTTCACAAGATATAGTGTCTGCCAATTTGACAATCCGTTAGCTGTGTTTGTAGCTTTTATATCAACTTTTAACTTATCATATCTATTTGTTCTTCTATCATAATTATATCCAGTAATTGTTGCATTTACTACCAAATTGCCTCTTTCCCAAGTTGTATGCAATTTTCCATTTCTTAATTTGGCAATTGTTGAACCCATATACTTATCACCTCTATTTGTAGGTCTCCAAGCACTTACCAATGCATTATTTCCATCCATTCTAATACTCAAGCGAGATAAAGCACTAAATCTGTTTCCACCTCTCCAATTACCTACAAATCTTCTTTTAATAGGTTTTACATCTACTCTCTTGCTATTTTTAAATACAAAACTTCTTGTAATTACTCTTTTTTTATTTACATCTATTTTTTTCTCTACAACTCTTATTTTACTTGCATTAATTGGTTTAATTAGCAATACTAAATTTTTATAACCAAAACCCCAAGCTTCAAAAAGCTCAACATTACCAATATTTGTTGCACTCTTTTGTTTCAATTTATAAACTCTTTGACCTCTTTTGATAAATGGAGTTACATTGTTACCAGAAATCTCTAACTTAACAGGGTCATTATATCTTGCTGTATTTGTATTTGTCCATGTCCCACTAAAGTTATAACTAAATAGTGAAGTTGCCGATGCCATCAATAGTAGTAGTAATTTTTTCAATTTTTGCTCCTTAAATGTTTATTACAACACAATAATAACATTTCGTATGTGTAATATAAAAAACTTATCGTTTTATGATTTTTTCATAAATTAAATATATAAATAATCCAAAAGCTGATGTCAATATAATTGTTGCACCAGAGCTTATATCAAAATTATAGCTAAATATCAGCCCAATAATAGTAAATATTGTTGATATAAAAGCAGATTTAAACATCATTCCATATAATGATGAACTAATTTGCTCTGCAATATATGTAGGTATTGTCATTAGTGCAATTACCAAAATCAACCCCACAACCTTAATAGCAACAACTACTGCCAAAGCAGATAAAAGCAAAATTACTGTAAAGAATAATCTCGCATTAATCCCCTTTAAAGATGCATATTCACTATCATAAGATGTTGCTAAAATTTGATAATAGTATTTATGCACAAAAAATAAAACAGCAATAAGCAAAGTTATCATATATACTAAATCACTCTTACTAACAGCCAAAATAGAACCAAAAAGGTAGCTCATTAAATCCACATTATATCCTGGAGTTAAATCTACAAAAACTATACCAACAGCCATTCCAACAGCCCAAATAATACCAATAAATATATCTATTCTATGTTTTTGTTTATATGCAATAGTAGCAATAATAAAAGCACTAAAGAGTGCAAACACAGATGCCCCAAAAAATATTGGTAAACCTAAATATATTGCCAACCCAATACCACCATATGAGCTATGAGCAATACCACCTGTAAGAAAAGTCATCTTATTTACTAAAATCAAAGAGCCTATAATCCCAGAAATCACACTAACAACAATTGCTGCAATCAATGCATTTTGCACAAAAGTATACTGAAGTGCTTCTATCATTTACTCTCTCCTAACATTTGCATCAATTCAACTTCGCAAAAGTGTTCATTATTTGGATTTATACTAAATTGCCCTTTTAGATTATGCAAAAACCCTTCTTGATTAACATACAATACTCTATTTGCATAATTTGTAATTACTGTTAAATCGTGTGTTACAACCAAAATTGTCAAACTCTTATTTAAATCTTTTAGTAATTTATAAATCTCTTTTTGTCCATTAATATCAATACTCGAAGTTGGCTCATCCAAAACCAAAAGCTTAGGATGCGAACAGATAGCCCTCGCAATAAAAACCCTTTGCCTCTGCCCACCTGAAAGGTCAGATATTTTTCTATGCAAAAAATCTTGCATCCCAACCTTTGATAGAGAGTTTCTTGCACACTCTATCTCAAACTTGCTTCTTCCTATATTAAAAAACTTTTTTCTATTATGCTGCTTACCATTACCCATAAGCACAACATCTAAAACAGTTATTGGAAAGTCTAAATTTACATTAGTATTTTGTGGCACATATCCAATTTCAAGATTGCTTATATTTTTAACAACCTCTCCACTATTTGGCTCTAAAATCCCCAATATAGTCTTTATCAATGTAGATTTACCACCACCATTTGGTCCTGTAATTGCAAAAAAATCCCCACTCTTTATAGAGAAGTTAATATCTTTGATAACATAATCTTTTCTATATTTAAATCGTAAATTCTTGACCTCTATTAATGCATTGCTTTCCACTTAATACCTTTTTAAAATATAAAAGTATAACTTTTTATGTAATTATAGCCAATTAGATAGAAATACACTATAAATCTTACTATAACTATAAAGAGTAAGATGTCTTAGTCTCAATAAACTCTTTAGTTAGGTTAAAATTTTCAGGATCTTTATAATAATCTCTTGTTAATGGTGCATAAGTATCTCTAATTTCCTCAATCCAATCAGTATCTTCTTTTCTTAAATTTTGCTCTTCTCTTCCAAGCTCTAAAAGTCTATCATCAATTAATTGGTCATATTGAGGATATTTATCTTGTAATGATATTAATATAGACTCAAGTACACTAATCAATTCTATCGTTGCTTCATATCTTGCAATTTGGTCATAATCTACAACATATGTCTTTTTATTTTTCATTTGAAATCCTTGATTATATAAAATAATTTTAGCAGACAAAGCTTATTAGTAGAGCTATTTATAAGCTCCATCAATATTGTTTTGATATATAAAAGTGTCATCTTCTATACAATAAGCAGTTAAATAATTAAAACCTTCATCACTAAAACAGCACCCACTATCAACATTAATTGAGTTTAAATTTGCTCTTGGGTTTGTATTTGGAGTGTGTCCATAAATATTAAAAATTTTGCTATCTTTATCATAACTCAAATCTCTTTCTCTTGTAGCTCTATCAATAAAATACTCTTGCTTATTTCTATTATCTTTATACTTCCAAACTTTTGTTATATTACTATGTGAAACTACTATAGGCAATTTATTTTTAAATTTAATATCTAACTCTATATAAATTGGCAAGTTCTTCATCCATAAAATATCTGATTTAACTTTTTCTAATACCTCTTTAGTTGGAACAACATTCTCCCATAAGCTATAGCTTTCAAGAGTCTCTTTACCACCATTTAAAAATAACCAACTATGCCATTTTTCTTTTAATATATCAAAATTTATACCACTTTGATATTCGTTAAAGAATTTAAGAAATGTATGTTCATGATTGCCTAATACTGATTGATATCTATTTTTACGAACATATTTAATTACATCAGATGAGTATTTTCCTCTATCTATTAAATCTCCGACAAAAATTATATTTGCATCTTTGGGTAGCTTTTCTATTAGTGCTAAAAGAGTATGATAAGAGCCATGAACATCGCCTATAACATAGTGTTTATTCATTGTTTAAATCTTTTCTATTAGTTTTAACATCTACTATTCTCATAGAACCAAGCTCTATTGCAGTTAACTTATTGCCATTTTTACAGTTGGTATCTATTCCATAGTAGTTTTTATCAACCAACACTTCACTAAAAGCATCATGACCAAATATATTAATAATGTTATATTTTTCATAATCTTTTTCATAAAATTGATTATAAGTAGTATTTGAAATTCTATTTACCCTCATATAAAACTCTCTTTTCTTTAATTTACTTTTATAAAAAGGCAAGGCAAATCCATGCGTGATAAGAAAAT
>Ga0256833_1002345_pt1 | contig 13366 bp, 6 predicted proteins | sample 356284metaG_FD_190535 | JGI IMG/M metagenome (GOLD analysis project Ga0256833, IMG submission 190535) | Hydrothermal vent microbial communities from Mid Atlantic Ridge, Atlantic Ocean - 356-284 | ecosystem: Environmental > Aquatic > Marine > Hydrothermal vents | place: Atlantic Ocean: Mid...
GAGGTCGTAATGCCTTCTTAATCAGGCAAGGTTTTCTCACTGAGGAGCTCGAAGAGCTCCTCCTCCGAGAAGAGGAGGAGCTTGAGTCGTAATGCCTTCTTAATCAGGCAAGGTTTTCTCACAAAAAGGAGGAGGAAAAAATGATAATTAAGAAGGATAACTGGGTCGTAATGCCTTCTTAATCAGGCAAGGTTTTCTCACTTTTAGTCCTAGGGGCCAAGTACGGCTCCTAGGGCTAGCCCCAGGCCGTCGTAATGCCTTCTTAATCAGGCAAGGTTTTCTCACCAGCCCCAGGCCACGTCCCTAGTGGTCTGGGGGCGGCCTTGGCTATGTCGTAATGCCTTCTTAATCAGGCAAGGTTTTCTCACGAGGAGCTCGAAGAGCTCCTCCTCCGAGAAGAGGAGGAGCTTGAGTCGTAATGCCTTCTTAATCAGGCAAGGTTTTCTCACTTTTGATCAAATTTTTTATCTTGGGATCTGGCTCCTCGAGAGCGTCGTAATGCCTTCTTAATCAGGCAAGGTTTTCTCACAACTTTTAGCGGCAAGCCGGGCCAGCTTGCCGCTTAAAAAGTCGTAATGCCTTCTTAATCAGGCAAGGTTTTCTCACAAGAGCTCCTCTGACACTTGGTATTGGGTGTCGGAGGAGCTGTCGTAATGCCTTCTTAATCAGGCAAGGTTTTCTCACCCGAAAGGAAGAGGAGGAGATTGAAGAGCTTATGGCAAAAAGTCGTAATGCCTTCTTAATCAGGCAAGGTTTTCTCACATCATGATTGTAAAAGGGAAGAAGTTTTATGGGGGGAAAGATTTTAAGTCGTAATGCCTTCTTAATCAGGCAAGGTTTTCTCACAAAAAAACAAAGGAGGAGGTAAAGATGAAGAGGTTTTTTGACAAAGTCGTAATGCCTTCTTAATCAGGCAAGGTTTTCTCACTGGGATAAGTAAGATAAAACTAAAATAAAAAAAAGGGGGTATAAAGGTCGTAATGCCTTCTTAATCAGGCAAGGTTTTCTCACTGGCTGCCCCCGTCGTAGCGCAGGATTGCAATGGGTTAGAGTCTAAGTCGTAATGCCTTCTTAATCAGGCAAGGTTTTCTCACTTTATCTTAGTTTAAAACAAATCTAAGTTACATTCAGTTCTGGTCGTAATGCCTTCTTAATCAGGCAAGGTTTTCTCACTCCTCCGAGAAGAGGAGGAGCTTGAAGAGCTCCAGGAAAAGAGTCGTAATGCCTTCTTAATCAGGCAAGGTTTTCTCACTTGAAAAGAAAGAAAAGGTTTTGGAAGAGATCTCAGAGGTCGTAATGCCTTCTTAATCAGGCAAGGTTTTCTCACGAGGCATTGTTCTATATAGAACAATGCCTCGAATAAAAAAAGTCGTAATGCCTTCTTAATCAGGCAAGGTTTTCTCACTTTTTGACAAACTGTTTTATTTTGGGATCTGGTTATTAAATGTCGTAATGCCTTCTTAATCAGGCAAGGTTTTCTCACGCAGAAATTTTTTGAAAAGAAAGAAAAGGTTTTGGAAGAGTCGTAATGCCTTCTTAATCAGGCAAGGTTTTCTCACTCGGGACGTAATAGCCCGGGCCCAAGATAAGAAGGAGCTCGTCGTAATGCCTTCTTAATCAGGCAAGGTTTTCTCACCAGATCCGGTGGAGGTGGGAGCTATGGTGCTGTTGGTAATGTCGTAATGCCTTCTTAATCAGGCAAGGTTTTCTCACAAAAAAGAAAGAGGAGGGAGCTATGATTAAGAGGTTTTTCAAGTCGTAATGCCTTCTTAATCAGGCAAGGTTTTCTCACACTGCCGCCGACGGTGGCCTCACTTGGGCCGCCGGAGAGGCCGTCGTAATGCCTTCTTAATCAGGCAAGGTTTTCTCACCCATGAAAATAACTAATCCCATAAAATTCTTCTATAGGGTTGTCGTAATGCCTTCTTAATCAGGCAAGGTTTTCTCACGAAAAAAGAGGTTATTAGGGAAATTGAGGAGCGGATCTCCTCGAGTCGTAATGCCTTCTTAATCAGGCAAGGTTTTCTCACAGAACACTCGAAGTACCAAAAGGGGCGCATGCTGTTTATGTGGTCGTAATGCCTTCTTAATCAGGCAAGGTTTTCTCACAAGATGAAATCAAAAATAACCAAAAAGGAGGAGGTAAAGATGGTCGTAATGCCTTCTTAATCAGGCAAGGTTTTCTCACCCCGTTTATCCAAGAAAAGGAGAAAGAGTAAAATGCATCGTGTCGTAATGCCTTCTTAATCAGGCAAGGTTTTCTCACTCAAAATGATGAAGGAATTTTTGGCCCGCCTCATTAAGGGTCGTAATGCCTTCTTAATCAGGCAAGGTTTTCTCACGAGATTATTAAAGAAATCAATGAGCGAATTTCAGAGATTGTCGTAATGCCTTCTTAATCAGGCAAGGTTTTCTCACGAAGAGGAGGAGTTAGAGGAGCTCGAGGCCCGTAACGGGTCGTAATGCCTTCTTAATCAGGCAAGGTTTTCTCACAAATTTTTTGAAAGGAAAAGAGAGATTATTAAAGAAATCAAGTCGTAATGCCTTCTTAATCAGGCAAGGTTTTCTCACCCAAAGGAGCTCGAGGAGATCCTCTGGAAAGAAGAGGAGGGTCGTAATGCCTTCTTAATCAGGCAAGGTTTTCTCACTCGATCCGTTCCTCTTGGAGGGCCGAAGACGGCGGCCTCACTGTCGTAATGCCTTCTTAATCAGGCAAGGTTTTCTCACAATTTTTCGAGAAGAAAGAGGTTATTTTAAAGGAAATCAATGGTCGTAATGCCTTCTTAATCAGGCAAGGTTTTCTCACAAAGAAAAAGGAGGAGGGCGTTATGATGGAAAGAGAAATGAAGTCGTAATGCCTTCTTAATCAGGCAAGGTTTTCTCACTGGATATGTCCCTGGAAAAGGGAGCATCCTAGTTATAAATGGGTCGTAATGCCTTCTTAATCAGGCAAGGTTTTCTCACGCCTCCGAAGCGATCCATGTCTTGTCGTGGGCCCGGGACGTGGTCGTAATGCCTTCTTAATCAGGCAAGGTTTTCTCACCTGAAATTCGTTCGGAATGGAGGGCCGATGACGGCGGCCTAACGTCGTAATGCCTTCTTAATCAGGCAAGGTTTTCTCACTTTTTATAAAGTTTACAATTTTGTAAAGTTATAGTTTTACGTCGTAATGCCTTCTTAATCAGGCAAGGTTTTCTCACCCGCTCTGAATGGCGGGCCTCCGATGGCGGCCTTACTTGGGTCGTAATGCCTTCTTAATCAGGCAAGGTTTTCTCACATGAAGAACTTCGAGAAATCCTCCGAAAGGAGGAAGAGGATGTCGTAATGCCTTCTTAATCAGGCAAGGTTTTCTCACTAAGGGAAATTTCAGAGCGGATCGAAGAGATCCGCTCATCATGTCGTAATGCCTTCTTAATCAGGCAAGGTTTTCTCACAAAAACCTTAAGTGTATATTTAGAGATAAACCAACATTGTCGTAATGCCTTCTTAATCAGGCAAGGTTTTCTCACAAAATGATTGTAAAAGTATATGCGGCAAATATACATGCCCCGTCGTAATGCCTTCTTAATCAGGCAAGGTTTTCTCACATTTACGGGCGAGGAGGTAAAACTATGGTTAATTCCCATGGTCGTAATGCCTTCTTAATCAGGCAAGGTTTTCTCACTCGCAGAGGATGGCGGCCTCACTTGGGCCGCCGGTGACGCCATGTCGTAATGCCTTCTTAATCAGGCAAGGTTTTCTCACCCCCAGTAGCGGAGCCGGGGCCCCGTTATGGGGCCCCTTATTGTCGTAATGCCTTCTTAATCAGGCAAGGTTTTCTCACATTTGCCTCCCGGGTACGAGACAGATCTCGAGGCCCTCTCCTGTCGTAATGCCTTCTTAATCAGGCAAGGTTTTCTCACTAAAATAAAAATAAAGAGGAGGAGGGAGTATGAAAAAGGACAGTCGTAATGCCTTCTTAATCAGGCAAGGTTTTCTCACCTCCGGACGCTGGAAGGACAAAAACGGCAACAAACAGGAAAAGAGTCGTAATGCCTTCTTAATCAGGCAAGGTTTTCTCACTCGCGACGAGCAGGAGCTACCAAAACCCGAAGTTCTGGAAGTCGTAATGCCTTCTTAATCAGGCAAGGTTTTCTCACTTTGGCATCATGTTTGGCCTAAAAATGTTGGGGTTCGGAATCGTCGTAATGCCTTCTTAATCAGGCAAGGTTTTCTCACCTTATTACGAGCCGGCCGGCCCAGCGGATACCCGGGCTTTTGTTGTGTCGTAATGCCTTCTTAATCAGGCAAGGTTTTCTCACGGGCCCATGACGTAGAGGAGCTCGAGCTCCTCCTCCGAAGTCGTAATGCCTTCTTAATCAGGCAAGGTTTTCTCACAAAAGAAAAAGTTTTGAAAGAAATAGAGGAGCGGATCGAAGGTCGTAATGCCTTCTTAATCAGGCAAGGTTTTCTCACGCAGAAGACGATAAAGGTAATAAGTCCAGGGAATTTACCCTGGGTCGTAATGCCTTCTTAATCAGGCAAGGTTTTCTCACAAAGGAGGTTGGGGAGATGAAAAACAAAAACAAAGACAAAGACGTCGTAATGCCTTCTTAATCAGGCAAGGTTTTCTCACACATAAGACGGTGCCTCGAATAAGAGGGGGAGGGGCCGCATGGTCGTAATGCCTTCTTAATCAGGCAAGGTTTTCTCACAATTGAGCACCGGTTACCAACATCGGAAACTTTCTATAAACCAGTCGTAATGCCTTCTTAATCAGGCAAGGTTTTCTCACACCGGGTATCGGACGAACTTTATGATCACATTTTCGGGGGTCGTAATGCCTTCTTAATCAGGCAAGGTTTTCTCACCGAGTACAAAGCGGCAAAGTACCTCTGTAAAAATAAAAAACGCATAGTCGTAATGCCTTCTTAATCAGGCAAGGTTTTCTCACAAGGAGGAGGTAGGGTATGAAAAACAAAAACAAAAACAAAGTCGTAATGCCTTCTTAATCAGGCAAGGTTTTCTCACATGGAACGGAAGCACAGACAAACAAGTCTCGAGTACAAAGCGGTCGTAATGCCTTCTTAATCAGGCAAGGTTTTCTCACAGGAGGTTGGGGAGATGAAAAAATTTTTTGAAAAGAAAGACAAAGACTGTCGTAATGCCTTCTTAATCAGGCAAGGTTTTCTCACCTTCTAACTCACCAACAACAGCCTGTTTTTTCTCAAAAAATGTCGTAATGCCTTCTTAATCAGGCAAGGTTTTCTCACTTATGAAAGAAATAGAAGAGCGGATCTCTTCGATCCGCGGTCGTAATGCCTTCTTAATCAGGCAAGGTTTTCTCACCTTTGACGACGGCCAGGTTTGGACCGGGGCCGCCGTTGTAGCGCGTCGTAATGCCTTCTTAATCAGGCAAGGTTTTCTCACAATTTCAGTAGAAAATTTTTGCCCTTCGGTCGCTCTTTGGCGGGTCGTAATGCCTTCTTAATCAGGCAAGGTTTTCTCACATAAGAGGAGGTAAGGTATGATGGAAAGAGAAATGAAAAAAGGTCGTAATGCCTTCTTAATCAGGCAAGGTTTTCTCACTAGCCACATCTTCAGGGAAGATCCCTGAAGATGTGGCAAATCGTCGTAATGCCTTCTTAATCAGGCAAGGTTTTCTCACGGGTATGAGAAGGGTGAAGTTTGTGTATCAGACGTGGAGCCGTCGTAATGCCTTCTTAATCAGGCAAGGTTTTCTCACGCGTAATGTTTTGCCGGCTCCAAGATATAGGGGCCGACAAAGAGTCGTAATGCCTTCTTAATCAGGCAAGGTTTTCTCACCCGGCTGTTAGAAAGCCGGATCCCAGGTAGTCGGCGTCTTGTCGTAATGCCTTCTTAATCAGGCAAGGTTTTCTCACAAGAAAATTTTTGACGAGGTATTTTATCTCGGGATCCGGCGTCGTAATGCCTTCTTAATCAGGCAAGGTTTTCTCACAGGATCGCCGAAATCCGAGAAGAGTGGAGGGCATCCGATGGCGGGTCGTAATGCCTTCTTAATCAGGCAAGGTTTTCTCACAGGAGGTAAGGTATGATAATTAGGAAGGCTACTTGGAATAGGTCGTAATGCCTTCTTAATCAGGCAAGGTTTTCTCACCCTACCACAAGAGATTTGAAGGTTTTGTTGGCTGTAATTGATATTGGTCGTAATGCCTTCTTAATCAGGCAAGGTTTTCTCACGATGAAATTTGAGAAGAAAAAAGAAAGAGTTTTGAAAGTCGTAATGCCTTCTTAATCAGGCAAGGTTTTCTCACCAGCCGGCGGATTGCCGGCTATCTGTTGGTTCTAGGAGCTAAAGTCGTAATGCCTTCTTAATCAGGCAAGGTTTTCTCACGAAGTTATAAAAGAAATAGATGAGCGGATCTCCGAAATCCGGTCGTAATGCCTTCTTAATCAGGCAAGGTTTTCTCACTCAATTTGATCTAGAGGCCCTCTCCTATTTGGAGAGGTGCCTGTCGTAATGCCTTCTTAATCAGGCAAGGTTTTCTCACCCTCGAGCAAGAAGAGGAATGGTTCGATGAGTTGGCCGCCGTCGTAATGCCTTCTTAATCAGGCAAGGTTTTCTCACCGAAGAGATCCGCTCGGAATGGAGGGGCGAAGATGGCGGCCTTACATGGTCGTAATGCCTTCTTAATCAGGCAAGGTTTTCTCACTAAATGAGCGGATCGAAGAGATCCGCTCGGAATGGAGGTGTGGTCGTAATGCCTTCTTAATCAGGCAAGGTTTTCTCACAAAGGAAAAATTTTTTGAAAAAAAACAAAAGGTTTTAAATGAGTCGTAATGCCTTCTTAATCAGGCAAGGTTTTCTCACAACAAAGAAAAAGAAAAAGACTACACCTTGGTCTACTTCTGTCGTAATGCCTTCTTAATCAGGCAAGGTTTTCTCACCCCGGCCTGGTGGCCCGGGGGATTTTTATTTTTGCCCCTTCGTCGTAATGCCTTCTTAATCAGGCAAGGTTTTCTCACGCGTGTCGTGGCCGGATAGCCTTCGTCGAGTTTGCTGAAGGCGTCGTAATGCCTTCTTAATCAGGCAAGGTTTTCTCACAAAGAGGAACTGGAGGAGATCCTCGAGCAAGAAGAGGAATGGGTCGTAATGCCTTCTTAATCAGGCAAGGTTTTCTCACAATCGATTCCATACCGCGAAGTGGAAGTGTCAGATGAAGAGTCGTAATGCCTTCTTAATCAGGCAAGGTTTTCTCACTTTTTTTCGAATACTTGCTCCTCTCCCTGTAGGAGAGGAACCTCGTCGTAATGCCTTCTTAATCAGGCAAGGTTTTCTCACATCTTCCGTTCTAGGGGGTAAAAATGGATCTCAAGAAACTTGGTCGTAATGCCTTCTTAATCAGGCAAGGTTTTCTCACGAACCCCACCCCTTTAATCTCAAACTGGTGCCCGAGATGTCGCCTCGTCGTAATGCCTTCTTAATCAGGCAAGGTTTTCTCACCCTGATTGGTTTGGGTCGAGGCTCCCGCACGACGTGCGGGAGAGCGTCGTAATGCCTTCTTAATCAGGCAAGGTTTTCTCACACAAAAAAGAGAAAGGAGGTTGTTATGATGAAAAGGTTTTTCGACGTCGTAATGCCTTCTTAATCAGGCAAGGTTTTCTCACAGTACCCTTTAAAAAAGCCCTTTTCATGAGGGGTTACAAAACGCTTCAGGTCAAGCCTCAAAAGCAAAATCCGAAAAAGGCCACTTTTTGAAAGAGCGAACTGATCTTCTTTTTCTCTTACCCTTAAATAACAAGGGATATAAAAGGAGGTCAAGGTTTAGGGATTGCTTTTATAAAAAGCACGGTAAAATCAGAGGTTAGAAAAATGGCTGAAAGAGAAGGACCCCTGACCTGAAGGAGCTCTCGCGTCTCTTTCCCCCTGAAGGTGGAGGTGTAAAGGATCTCCTTCCCTTTCAGTGGGGATAAGATGGGGAGGGAGTGGGCTTAACATTTTGTTGAATATAAACCCTCCCCCTCGCCCCCCTCCCTCGCAGGGAGGGGAAATGGAAAGGTTCATCACTTCCTCCCTGCAAGGGAGGGGGAAATGAAAGTGCCCCTCACCCTAAAGAAGGGAAAATCAGCCTGCTCCCCTAACTAAGAGGAGGGAATGAAAAGTCCCTCACCCTAAAGAGGGGATTATTATAGAGCATTCTGACAATCATAGGAGTTCCCATTTTTCGTTCCGAAAAATGGGAACAGATCCTGAAAAGATAATGTTGCCTAAAAAATGCTCCCAGTATTAAAACCCGTCGAAAAAGCCATCGATATTCAATTGTCAAAGAACTTTTAATATATTCCTTTTTGTTCGTGCCTGAAATTCACTTTTAATTCTTTTTCTTCCATCTAAAGGGCTCTATCACGAAAAGACAAAGCTCTGATAACATTCCTCTTCTCCCCTTAAAACCCGGCCGAGGTGCCATATTTGATTTTTGATAATGTCTCTATAGGTAAATTCTTTCCCTGCAGGTTGATAGAAAGCCCTTTCGTCCATTCTTTTGCGGAATTGATCTAAAAACTTCCGAAGCCCCTGGGGAGAAAGCCTAACAGTAGTAAAATCTTCCTCATCATCCCAGGGTTCTTCGGTAAAATCCTGCGGTTTGATGGTTCCCCAGTTGAAAAGGCGCACCACTAGGGGATCCACCAGCACGGGGCGCCATTCTTCCATGAGATCCAGGGCCAGGGAAGTACGACCATAATCTGGAGCATGTAAAAAACCGAGATAAGGATCAAGGCCCGAGGTCTCAAGAAGACTGACAATTTGAGAGTGTAAAAGGGTATATCCCAGAGAAAGTAAGGCGTTTATAGGATCTGGTGGGGGTCTTTTTATGCGGCCCGGAAAAGAAAGCCCTTTGACCTGAAAAAATTTGCCATATACCGAAAAATAAAGATGTGCCGCCTGGCCTTCTATGCCTCGCAGGGTATCAAGATCGGGGGCGGTTTCGGCTTCTTTCGCCTTCTGGCGCAGTTGTAAAATAGTAGCGGAAAGGGCTTCGTCTTTTAGCTTGCGATTCTGACGACGCAAGTAGGCCCTCTGATTATCAATCTTGCCTTTTACGAAACATCTGGAAAGTAAAAGCCTTTTCTCTTCAGATTCAAACCAGCGAAATTGAGCCAGACGGAGTTCTACATTTTTGCCTCGCGGAGAAGTAAGACGACCAAGATAATTTCCGGAGACCGTCAAGAAGTGGACGTCTATTTCGTTTTTAAGTAAGGCTTGAAGGGCCTGAGCGGTAAAATGCACCCTGCCAAACACAAATATCTGACTAAGATCGTCCAGACGGACTTCACTTAAGAGACACTCATCAAGAAAAATCTGAAGACGCCGTCTTTCTTTTTTTATTTTTACGCCCTGTTGAGTAAGATAAAGAATCATTTTTTTCTGATTTGAAGCTTTCCTTCAGAGAATTCTAGAAAGTACCCCCCTTCCGTCTCCAGTCTTTTGCCAGGCCTTGCCTTTAGATAGGGGCTCAATTCTTTTTCTATTTCGGACATTCTGGCCTTAAGCCTTTCTTTTTCTAAAAAGAAGTGTATGTAGCGTCTGGCAAGTTCTTTAGGCGTAAAAAATTCAAGTGTCAATGGTTTTTCGGAAGGGACAAGGGTAGGGGCTACATGCAACAATGGAGAGGGATAGCGCAACGGATCTTCAAAGAGACAATCACAACTGTAAATAGCTGCCAGGTCCGGGAACCATTCTCGTAATTTATAACAGCTTATGGGATTAGGTGGCAAGGATTTACGTTGTCGTTCCACACGAGGATAGCGATAATCAGGAGTGGGATAAAGCACTTCGTGTAAAAGTGCTCCTTCAGAATCAAGCAGGCCTATAGTTAAGAAAATAGCCAGTTTTTCCTGCCTTGTTAGTTTATAACCCGCTTCGGCCTTGCGGACTAGGTAGGCAAGAAGAGGACATTTCTGCAAAATTTCTTCCAGCAACTTTTGACGCCTCTTGAAAGCCCAGTGAAATTTTCCACGACGAGAGAAATCCTTCACTTCCTCCAGGCTCAGGTGCCGTAACTTTTTAAAGGCCAAAAGCGGGTTTAAAACTGTTTCGGCTTTTTCGTTTAAGAGGATACTTCTTTCTCCACTTCCGGGATGGATACCCAAAGGCAAAGGGACTGCTACCTCTTCCCAATCAATGCCACGGGGCCTGGTAAAATTCCAGGGCACATACAGGACACCCCCTTCAGGAAGGGGCAGGCGCTCTCTCAAGGCCTCAAGAAACCTCTTGACCACAAGGAAGTGAACGGGCTCTTTTAAGACAAACCAGAAACGGTAGCTCCAGGGATCAAGCCTTTCCAGAACGCCTGGAAGCCCCAGGGCCTTTAACTTACGAAAACACTTCGAAGCTAGATAAGAAGTGAGTTCGGCTTTTGATTTCAGGAAGTAGCTGTCTCTGCCTCGTTTAAGGAGGGCTTTGAGAGGATATCTGACCCCGAAGGTGGCTGTTTTTACCTTAAGTTTTTCACTTATGGGGAAGAAATGCAAATATCTCTGGCCGAGAAGATGCTGCTCGAGAAGTTCGTAGGAAAGCGCCCCTTCGTGAAAGATAAGCGAAGGTTTCCCGTATTCGTCTAGAATGGTTTCGGCATATCCACAACGGCCATATAAAAACGCTTCGAAGGCTTTAAGTTCCTGAGAACCAAACTTTTTCGGAAAAATCCGGGGGCCTTTTAAGCGGAAGGACGGTTTTTTGTGTTCAGGAAAAAGACAAAAATAGGAACCAAGCTCGCCGAAGGAAAGATAGATCTGCCCCAGGGCTCTGCGAGCTTCTTCGTCTGAAGAATCAAAAGCAAGGACTCTTCTCAACAGCCTGGCAGCGGCGTCAAAATCCCCTAGCTCGTATCGAAGAAAAGCAAGGGCCCTTATCGCAGGAAAATAAGCGGAATCCTGAGAAAGAGCCCGCTGATAACATTCAGCGGCCTGGCCCGGGAGGGCAAGAGCCTCACATAGCTTTCCCCAGCGGAGGTATTCTTCAGGGGTCTGGGCGGGCAGAGAATAGAACTTCAATACCAAATCTCGGGCACGCTTTTCTTCTCCAGCCAGCAGGAAGTTTTCGGCACGTTCAAGCGGGTTCATAAGATTTCGGCCCGTTTAGATTTGAGAAACAGCCGGTCTCTACCCAGATGTTCTATATGCCCTTCACAGGCCTCACAAATTACATAATACCTGATACTGTCTTCCAGCGGATCAAGGATGGGTTCTACCACACGACGCAAGCTTTCTAACTGGACGGGGGTGAGAAAACATTCGAACACACTGTAAAGCACCCGCTCGCCGTAGTCTTCCATGATTTTGGCCACTTTGCGAAGACGTTTGTCGTCAGCAATGTCATAGCAGATAAGATAATGAGTGCGTTTCATCTGGTTTGCACTCCCTCTATTCTCTAGAGTAAAAGGAAACTAAATTCCCCCATTATGGCTCGCAAAGTGGATGTATCTTATAAGATTTCCTCCACCTCAAAAAAGACGATATTTCTTTCTCGCTTGCTGAATTCCACACCGATGAGAAAAATCTTCTCGCACCTGCCCTGATACTTCTCAAAATAACGCTTCTCCTTGAGCTGCAAAAGCGCTTTGCCCTCAGCCTCAGACTCCACCACTTTGAATTCGAAAAGATAACACCTGCCCTCAAAGAGCACCGCCATGTCTAACCGCCCTTGGTTTGTGGCGTCCTCCACCCGCACCTCAAGCCCAAGGGCCGCAAAATAGCAGTAAAAGATGCTCGCATAAAAGCCCTCGTAGCCCGAAAGCTCCGTCTTCCGATACCAATCATGCGGGATGGAGGCAAAAAACGCGTGAAAAATGTCTATCAGGTCTTCTATCTTCCCGGATTCAAGAATTCGAGCAAGACGAATTTCATTCTGAACCTTAGCACGTATGTCCTCCACAAAATAATTGAGTAAATGTTCAGAAAAGGCAGACTTTACTTCGAGATTAGGATATCGAAGCTTATAAATACGTTTTTTACCGAGCACATATTCTAGCTTTTCAATGGTGAGATAGCCCGTCTGAAATAAAATTGTCTCCGGCTTAATGGATTCTATCTCAAAGCTTTCTATGAGTTCTTCTCCCACCTCAAGGTGCTCAAGTTCAGGGATAAAAAACTTTCTCTCGGTAAGGAGCTTGATGAGAAAAGTAGGAGTGCCGGTCTCAAACCAGTAGGGGCGAAATTCTTTAGTATCAAGAAAAAGTAAGATGTCGAAGGGGTTATAGACGGGCTCGCCGAGCCAGGAGTAGCCGTTATACCAGAGGCGGACTTCTTCAAGATCAACGCCTTCAAGACGGTCGGAGAAGACGATTTCAAACTCTTCCTGGGTGTAGCCGCAGATGGTGGCGTAATCGGGGTGGATGGTGATATCTTTCAGGTTGTTTAAGCCTGAGAAGATGGAGACCTTGGAGAACTTGGTAACGCCGGTCAGGAAGCAGAACTTGAGGTAAGGGTCGGCGTCTTTGAGAACGGAGTAGAAGTTTTTAAGCTCTTCGCGGATTTCAACAGCCACCTCCGGCCGATTGATATTGTCGAGGATGGGTTTGTCGTATTCGTCAATGAGCACCACGACCTTCTGGTTGTATTTTTCAACGAGGATTTCTATTAGTTCTTTAAAGCGCCCCTTAATTGAAGGATAAGACAGTTTTACCTGGTAAAATTTTTCGTGTTCGAGGAATATTTCTCGAAAGGTATTCTGCAGTTCTTCAACACTTCGATGCACTCCCGCGCCGAAAGAAATATAGACCACGGGATACTTCTCTGACCAATCCCAGTTATTTTCTAGATAGAGGCCTTTAAAAAGCTCGCGTTTGCCGAGGAAGGCCTGCCGCAGGGTGTCAAGGAAAAGGCTTTTTCCGAAACGCCTGGGGCGGGAGAGGAAAAAGTAGCCTCCTCCCTCATCAACGAGTTTTTTTACGAATGGGGTCTTGTCAACGTAATAAAAATCACCAGTGCGAATTTTCTCAAAACTTTGAATTCCTATAGGGAGCCTCTTTTTACTCATAAGAGCAATATACCACGAAGAGACTCAAAGGAGCATTTCACCGATAAAAAGTTACGTAAGCCCGGTCTCAGCCGCACCATAGCCATTAATGGAAGCCATTGAAAGCCCGCCCTAATTTCCGGTTAGCAGAGTAGAGAAAGGCTCTTCGGTATTATATTTCAAGGAAAATGCTCACTTTGACTTTTTCACCCAAAGGGTGTGCTAGTTCTCCCTCCCCCTTGTAGGGGGAGGGTCAGGGTGGGGGTGAAAGCTCAGCAATCTGCGCCAACTTCCACCCACCCCCTGCCCCTCCCTACCAGGGAGGGGAGGATTAACCGGAAATTTGGAAAGCCCGGAGTATCTGGCACATCGAGATCTTTATCTTAT
>Ga0256833_1002346_pt1 | contig 13360 bp, 11 predicted proteins | sample 356284metaG_FD_190535 | JGI IMG/M metagenome (GOLD analysis project Ga0256833, IMG submission 190535) | Hydrothermal vent microbial communities from Mid Atlantic Ridge, Atlantic Ocean - 356-284 | ecosystem: Environmental > Aquatic > Marine > Hydrothermal vents | place: Atlantic Ocean: Mid...
TTGTATTTCCCGTTAAACTCTGGTAAAAGATTCTAAAAAGGAGGCTGGGGAAGCTAAACATGGAAGTGTTTAGCTTTTTTCATTGCTTATGGAACAAATCAAGTCGATTTGTCTGTTTTCGGGAGGATTGGACAGCATCCTGGCGGTCAAGGTCTTGGAGGCCCAGGGGATAGCGGTCACCGCGGTCAAGTTCGTGACCCCCCTTTTCGGGAGTGAATACATCAAGAATCCCCGCGCCCTCATGGACGCGGTCTGGGGCAAATGGCGAATTTCCCTCAAGGTGGTGGATATCACGGAAGATTACTTCCCCATGCTGAAGGCCCCGGCGCATGGCTATGGCAAGAACTTCAATCCCTGCATCGACTGCAAAATCCTTATGGTCAAGAAGGCGGGAGAAATGATGGTGGAATTGGGGGCGCATTTCCTCGCCACGGGAGAGGTTATCGGCCAGCGCCCCATGTCCCAGCGTCGGGATACCATGAGGATTGTGGAGCGGGACTCCGGCATGGAGGGGCGCCTCTTGCGCCCCCTGTGCGCCAGGCTCCTTCCCGAAACGATCCCGGAGAAAGAGGGACTCGTCAAACGGGAACTCCTCTATGACTTTTCCGGGAGGAGCCGAACCCACCAAATGGAACTGGCTGCTTCCCTGGGGATCACCGATTATCCCTCCCCGGCCGGCGGATGTGTTCTCACGGACCCCGTCCTTTCCAAAAGAATCGAATATGTGGTAAAGACCTACCGGGAGATTAGCGGACGGGATATCTCCCTGTGTCGCGTGGGACGCCATTTCATCTGGCCCGACGGCGCGCACCTCGTGGTAGGGCGGAATCAAGGGGAAAACACGCGCCTTGCCGAACTGATCGGTTGGGGAACTCACGTTATCAAGGCCGCCGATTTTCCGGGGCCCCTCGGCCTTCTGCGAGACGCCGCGCCCTCGCCCGAGAGGCTATTAGCGGCGGCGGGGATTGTAGTCCGTTACGGGAAGGCCAAAAACGAGCCCAGCGCGCGGGTTTCCCTCAAGGAGCTGGAAACCGGAACGGAGCGGATCATCACAGCGGCGCCCCTTTGGGAGACAGAGAGCCTCGGGCTTCGCCATTTATAGGAGATTGGAAAACCATGCTAAGAATTGCCGGCGTTCAACTGAGCTGCAAGAAGGACAAGGAATACAACCTGAACCGGGCGTTGAAACTTATACGATTCGCCGCGACAAAAGAAGTCAAAATCGTCTGTTTCCCGGAGTTATTCCAAACGCACTGGTTCCCCGCGGAGATCAACACCGACAACTTCGCCCTGGCGGAAGATGAAAACGGCCCCACCCTGACGGAAATGCGTGAGATGGCCCGGAAGGAAGAGATGGTCCTCGTCTGCGACATCTTCGAGAAGGATGGAGATCGTTACTTCAACACCGCCTTCGTCATCGACGCGGACGGGGAGATCGCGGGAAAATACCGGAAGATCCATGTGCCCCAATTTCCCCTTTGGGAAGAACGTTCCTACTTTGAAACGGGAGACATGGGTTTTCCCGTCATTGAAACCCGCTACGCGAAATTGGGGATTCTCATCTGCTGGGACAACTTCTTCCCGGAGGCGGCGAGAATCCTGGGACTCGGCGGCGCGGAGATTCTCTTCTGCCCGACGGCCAACGCCTTCCTCTCCCACCATCGCTGGAAGACGATGATCATGTCCCACGCCATTGCCAATGGCTACTACGCCTTTCGCGTCAACCGGGTGGGCGTGGAGGACAAGCAGAACTTCTACGGGATGAGCTTTTGCGTGGGACCGGGGGGAAACCTGTTGGGAGAGGAAAGCGGGAAGACGGAGGGCCTCATCATCGCGGACATCGATCTCAAGGAGGTTTCCAGCGCGAGGAACCAGTGGCCCGTCCTGAAGGACCGCCGGCCCCGGTTCTACCACACCCTCGTCAAGGAATCCTGAAAAGGGAGAAAATTCCATGTCGGCCTCGGAAAAAACCTATTGCTCCGTATGCGCGTGGCGAAAGACCTGTCAGAAACGTTTCTCCATGAAGGACAGGATATGCCCCGATTTCACGCGGGATCTGTCCCTGCCCAAGGACGAAGAAAAAAAGGAAGAAGATGAAGGATCAAGTCCGGAAAGCCGTTGAAGAATCCCTGAAGAAACAGTTCCCGGAACTGGGAGGAAAGTCCCTCGACGTCGCCGTGGATTACCCCACGCAGGAGCGGTTCGGGGACTATACCACCAACGCGGCCCTCCAGCTTGCCGCCACGCTGAAGAAAAGCCCAAGGGAAATCGCCCAGGCCGCCGCCGCGGCCCTCGCGGACGACCCCCTCTTCGCATCCGTGGAGATGGCGGGGCCCGGGTTCATCAACTTTACCCTCTCGCCCCGCACCTGGTTCGAAAATCTGCGGGAGGTGGAAGAAAAAGGGGAGAGCTACGGGCACTCACAAGCGACCCCATCCAAGAAGATACAGGTGGAATTCGTCAGCGCCAATCCCACCGGTCCCCTGCACGTGGGTCACGGCCGCGGAGCGGCCGTGGGAGATACCCTGGCGAGGCTTCTCAAGGCCGCCGGGCACCAGGTGGAAACGGAATACTACATCAACGACATTGGGCGTCAGATGAAGGTGTTGGGACGTTCCGTCTATCTCCGCCTGCTTGAATTAAGCGGCCGGAAGATCACCTTTCCGGACGATCACTACCAGGGAGAATACATCCGAGACATCGCCCGGAGGCTCCTGGAAGAGAAGGGAGAACGCCTCCTCGCCATGGAGGAAGAGGAGGCCATCGAAAGGTGCCGTGGGGCCGCGGCGAACGAGATTCTCGGCGCGATACGCTCGGACCTGGATGCCTTCGGGGTCCACTTCGACCGGTGGTTTTCCGAGGCCTCCCTCTTTGAGAAAGGGGAGGTAGCCGCGGCCCTGGAAGACTTGAAAAAGCGCGGATACATCGTGGAGCGTGACGGGGCCACTTGGTTCGCCAGTTCCCGCTTCGGGGACGAGAAGGACCGCGTCGTCGTCCGCCAGGACGGGGACACCACCTACTTCGCCTCGGACATCGCCTATCACTGGGACAAGTTTCGACGGGGTTACGACCTGGTCATCGATGTATGGGGAGCGGACCACCACGGTTACATCCCCAGGATGAAGGGGGTCGTCGCCGCCCTGGGGTATAAGCCGGAGCAACTGGAGGTGGTGCTCATCCAGTTGGTCAATCTCCTGCGGAAGGGGGAAAAGGTCTCCATGTCCACCCGGGGAGGCACCTTCGTAACGCTGCGCGAGGTCTTGGACGAGGTGGGGCGGGACGCCGCCCGCTACTTCTTCCTGATGCGCCGTTCCGATTCCCCTCTCGATTTCGACCTCGACCTGGCCCGCAGTCAATCGAACGAAAATCCTGTCTTCTACGTGCAATACGCCCACGCCCGGGTGTGCAGCATCGAGCAGAAGGCAAAAGAGGCGGGGGTTCCCATCCCGGCCCACGGGCAGGTTGACTGGCGCCGGATAGCGTCGGCGGAGGAGCGCCGCCTGATGAAAAAGATCTCCCGCTTTCCCGAGATTGTCGCTCAAAGCGCGGCGCATCTCGAACCACACCGCCTCGTCTATTTTCTCCATGAACTGTCCGGAGACTTCCACCACTACTACAACCACACGCGGGTCCTGATAGACGACGCCGAGACCAGCGCGGCGCGGTTCTTTCTCGTCCGATGCGTCAAACGGGTCATTCATAACGGCCTCGCCCTTCTCGGCATCACGGCGCCTCAAAGGATGTAGCGTTCATGGGGAAAAAGAAAGAGGACAAGAAATCGAAGTCCGGGTCCCCCGCCACCACCCTCATCGTGGCGCTTATCTCCTCCATCATCTTCTTTCTCATCGGCGTGGAGGTTGGGAAGGAATACGCCATCCGGGAGGGGATGGCCCCCGTGGAGGAAAGGGTCACAACCGGCGCGGCGTCGGTCGCGACCCCGGAGGCGCCGCCAGACAAGGGACAGGAAAAGGTCGATATCAACTTCTACGACCAGTTGATGAAGGAGGGTGACCAGGAACTTAACGCGGGAGACGAAAGACCCGCCTCCCATTCCACTCTGAAAAAGAAAAAGGCCAAGACACCATCCCGCCAGGAGGAGCGAAACGAAGCGCCGCCCGGGAAAAAGGCAGAGGCCTCCACGGGGAAATACGCCCTCCAGGTGGCCGCTTTCCGGGAAAAGGCCCGCGCCCGCCGCATGGCCGAGATGCTCCGAAAAGAGGGGTATACGCCTCACATTATCCCGGTTGTTATCCCTGGGAAAACGGGCACCTACTACCGGATCTGGGTGGGTTACTACCGAAACCTAATGGAGGCGTCCCGGGCGCGGCGGCGGATGCTCCAGAACCGGGCCCTCAAGATATCACGGGCCACCATTGTGAAACGCTGATGACACAACAACAACACATTCGAAACTTTTCCATCATCGCCCACGTGGACCACGGAAAATCGACCCTGGCCGACCGCCTCCTGGAGGCGACCCACACGGTTTCGCCCCGGGAGATGAAGGAGCAGTTCCTGGACAAGATGGACCTGGAACGGGAACGGGGCATCACCATCAAGGCCCAGACGGTGCGAATGCGCTATCAGGCCAAAGATGGCCGGACTTATACCTTCCACCTTATCGACACACCGGGACACGTTGACTTCTCCTACGAGGTTTCCCGGAGTCTGGCGGCCTGTGAGGGCGCCATCCTCGTGGTTGACGCCGCGCAGGGGGTTGAGGCCCAAACCCTCGCCAACGTCTACACGGCGGTGGATCAGGGGCTGGAGATCGTTATCGCCATCAACAAGATAGACCTCCCCAGCGCGGAACCGGAGAAGGTCAAGCAGGAGATCGCCGAGATCATCGGCCTGGATCCCACGGATGCCCTCCTCGTGAGCGCCAAGGAGGGAACGGGGGTGGACGCGCTATTGGAGGCGGTGGTGCAACGGATTCCGTCGCCGGAGGGCAGCGCGGACAAACCCCTCCGCGCCCTCATCTTCGATTCATGGTATGACAGTTACATGGGGGTTGTCACGCTGGTCAGGGTCTTTGACGGGAGAATCTACAAGGGGATGGATATCCGTCTCATGGCCACGGGAAAGGTTTACGAGGTGACTTCCGTGGGGACCTTCGCTCCCCACGCCGTTGTCCTGGACGCCCTCGGCCCGGGCGAGGTGGGATACCTGACGGCGGGGATCAAGGACATTTCCCATACCCGCATCGGGGACACAATCACCTCCCTCAAACATCCCGCCAAGAAGGCCTTGCCGGGATTTAAGGAAGTTAAGCCCATGGTCTTCAGCGGGCTGTATCCCGTCGACGCAGGCAAATACGACGATCTAAAGGACGCCCTGGAAAAGCTCCGATTGAACGACGCCTCGTTCCGGTTCGAACCGGAAACCTCCTTGGCCCTCGGCTTCGGTTTCCGTTGCGGTTTCCTCGGCCTTCTGCACATGGAGATCGTTCAGGAAAGGCTCGAGCGGGAGTTCGAGCTGGACCTGATTACCACCGCTCCCACGGTCCGTTACGAGGTTATTAGGACCGACGGGGAGAAGGTGATGGTGGAAAACCCCATCCAACTCCCGGCCCCCCAGCAGATCCAAGCCATCCTTGAACCAGTCATGCTGGGAACCATCCACATTCCCGCCGACTACGTGGGCACAGTCCTGAAACTCTGCGAGGAGAGGCGCGGCGTTCAGCGCGAAATCAAGTTCTATACCTCCAACCGGGTGGTCGTCGTTTACGAACTCCCCTTGAACGAAATCGTCATCGACTTCTACGACCGCTTGAAATCGTCCACCCGCGGATACGCCTCGTTCGACTACGAGTTTCTTGCATTCAAGCCCGCCAATCTGGTAAGATTAGATGTTCTAATCAACGGGGAAATCGTGGACGCCCTGTCCCTGATCGTCCACAAGGACAAGGCCTACGCCAAGGGAAGAGACCTGATCAAGCGGATCAAGCAGTTCATCCCGAGGCAGCTCTTCGAGGTGGCCATCCAGGCGGCCATCGGGTCGAAGATCATCGCCAGGGAGACCATCAAGCCCCTCAGAAAAAACGTGACCGCCAAGTGTTACGGGGGAGACATCACGAGGAAACGCAAACTCTTGGAAAAACAGAAGGAAGGGAAAAAACGGATGAAACGGGTCGGGAAGGTGGACATTCCCCAGGACGCCTTTCTCGCCATCCTTTCCGTGGAAAATTGACATGAGCAAGATGATTTTCGCGAAAAACGGCCGGAGGGCGCAAAAGGAAAAGTCCTGGTTCCGGGAATACGGCGAGTCGATCCTCATCGCCTTCATCATCGCCATGGTGGTTCGAACCTTCGTCATCCAGGCCTTCAAGATCCCTTCCGGCTCCATGGAGCCGACCCTCCTGGTGGGAGACCACCTGCTGGTCAGCAAGTTCACCTACGGAATCCGGATTCCCTACCGCGTCTTTGGCCTCTATCTGCCCGGGGGCGGGACGACCCTCATCCCCATCTCCTCGCCGAAGCGGGGCGACGTGGTGGTCTTCGTTTTCCCGGAGGATCACGGCAAGGATTTCATCAAGCGAGTTATCGGGCTGCCGGGTGAGACGGTGGAAATCGTCGGAAAAAAGATCTTTATCAACGGAAAACAGATACGGGATCCCTGGGGCGTCTACCGGGGACAGTCCGGGGGGCTCATCGGGCAGATCCAGAGCCATTTCGGGCCGGTAAAGGTTCCCCCCGACGCCTACTTCATGATGGGAGACAACCGGAACCACAGCTACGACAGCCGCTTCTGGGGATTCGTCGACAAGCGTTTCATCGAGGGAAAGGCCCTCATCCTCTACTGGTCATGGGATTACCTGGCGCCGGATCTCTGGCACAAGGTGCGATGGAACCGTATCGGGAGGGTGATTCACTGATGGAAACGGAGATTCTCTACGCGCCGCAGCAGGTGGACGCGGCCCTCGAGGCCATGACGAGAGAGATCCACGGGGCGTTCAGCGCTGAATCGTCGTTCATTATCGTGGGCATCCAAAGCGGAGGGCTGAACGTGGCCCGGCGCCTGAAAGCTCACCTGGAAGACCTGGGGTCGCCAGAGACGCATCTCGGGTCTGTGGATACCACCCTCTACCGAGACGATATCCACCGGCTTTTTCCGGGAAAATCTCTCTTACCGATGGATCTGCCCGTCACAGTGGAAGACGCCGCCATTCTCCTGGTGGACGATGTCATCTTCACGGGAAGAAGCGCCCGGGCGGCCATGGACGCCCTTTTCTGCCTGGGGCGTCCCCGGCTGATACGCCTGGCCGTTCTGGTGGACCGGGGACACCGGGAACTTCCCATCCAGCCGGATTACCGGGGATTTACCGTCCAGACCCGCTACGAAGACGAGGTCAGGGTCACCTGGCGGGAACTAACGGGCCGGGTGGAACTCTTCGCGCGTTCCGCCTGAGCCGGGAAAAACGACACGCATGGAAAAGAAACAGAAAACCGAAAAGGTCGTCACGCGCTTCGCCCCGAGCCCAACCGGGTATCTTCACATCGGGGGGGCGCGGACGGCACTTTTTAACTGGCTTTACGCCCGGCATACCGGAGGAACTTTCATCCTCAGGATAGAGGACACCGACCGGGCCCGCTCCACGGAGGCCTCCATCCAGGCCATCCTAAACGCCATGACCTGGCTGGGGCTCGACTGGGACAAAGGACCCTACTACCAAACCGAGAGGATGGATCTCTATCGGGATGCGGCGCGGAAGCTCGTCGATACAGGCTGGGCCTACCGGTGTTACTGCTCCCCGGAGGAGCTGGAGGAGAAGCGAAAGCAGGCCCTGAAGGAGGGTCGGAAGCCGAAATACGACGGAACCTGCCGCAACCGGACCGACTTCCCCGAGGATAAGCCTTACGTCCTGCGCTTCAAGTGTCCCGAGGAAGGCACCGTGGTGGTAGACGATCTGGTCAAGGGAACCGTCCGGTTCGACGTGAAGGAACTGGACGATCTGATCATCATGCGGTCCGACGGCGTTCCCACCTACAATTTCGCCGTCGTGGTGGACGATGCCGACATGGAAATTACCCACATCATCCGGGGCGACGATCATCTGAACAACACCCCGCGCCAAATCCTCATCTACAAGGCGCTGGGGTATCCCCTGCCGAAATTCGCCCATGTTCCCATGATCCTTGGCCAGGACCATAAGCGCCTGAGCAAACGCCACGGGGCCGTGTCGGTCCTCGCCTACCGGGACGAGGGCTACCTTCCCCAGGCCCTCACCAACTACCTGGTCCGCCTCGGCTGGTCCCACGGGGACCAGGAGATCTTCTCCCTGGAGGAACTCGTCAAACTGTTCACCCTGGAAGGCATCGGGAAATCCGCCGGGATCTTCAACCCGGAAAAGCTTCTCTGGCTGAACGGGCACTACATCCGCGCCGCGTCGGAGGAAGACTTGGCGGTGGCCCTGGAACCCTTCCTAAGCGCGGAAGGCCTTGCGCCCCCGAAAGACAGGCTTCTGATGGCCATCGGAACCTTGAAGGAGCGTAGCCGGACCTTGAAGGAGATGGCGGCGGGGATGCGTTTTTACTTCATCGACCGGATCGAATACGATCCGAAGGCGGCGAAGAAATTCCTGAAACCCGCCATGATTCCCTACTTCTCGAAGCTCGTTGAATGTCTCGAAGGGCTCGGAACATTCAACGAAGCCGCCGTGGAATTGTGTTTCAAGAAAATCATGGAGGCGAACCAGATCAAGCTCGGCAAGATCGCCCAGCCCGTGCGGGTAGCCCTGACGGGGAAAACGGTCAGCCCCGGCATTTTCGAGGTCATGGAGGTTTTGGGAAAGGAAAAGACCCTCTCCCGCCTCCGGGACGCCCTGCGCTTCCTGTCCGAGAAAAAAGAGGCACAGTCCTCCTAAGGGAAACAGTCACTTGAACAGGATCCCCTCTTAGGCAACCATGAGAATCAGGCGCCTCGAGCTTATCGGCTTCAAGTCCTTTCCCTTCCAGACCGCCATCGATTTCCCGGAGGGCATCACCGCCATCGTGGGCCCCAACGGGTGCGGAAAGAGCAACATCCTGGACGCCCTCATGTGGGTCATGGGGGCCACCAGCCCGAAACTCCTGCGAAGCCGCTCCATGGAGGATGTCATCTTTTCCGGCGCGGAGGGGGTCGCCCCCCTTGGACGGGCGGAGGTCCGTCTCCTCATCGACAACGCCGAGGGGCTCGCCTGTGAGCCATACCGGGAACTGCCCGAAATAGAGATCCGCCGCGTTGTCTACCGGACGGGAGAGAGCGAATTCTGGCTCAACAAGCGCCGATGCCGTCTGCGGGACATCTCCGAGTTCTTCCTCGGGACTGGGCTGGGATCCAACGCCTACGCCATCATCGAGCAGGGAAAGGTGGAGAGCGTCATCAACGCCAAGCCGGAAGAACGCCGCCTCCTCCTTGATGAGTCGGCGGGAATATCCAAGTACAAAGAACGGCGGGAGATATCCATCCGGAAGATGGAGGCCACGAAGCAGAACCTCTCCCGCGTGGAGGATGTCCTCTACGAGGTGAATCGGCAGGCCAACCGGCTGAAACGCCAGGCGGCGAAGGCCCGGCGCTACCAGCGGCTCAAAGCGCGCCTCGATATGCTTAAACTGCAGAAGGCGATCCTCCAATTTCAAGTCCTTCAAGAGAAAAGGGCCGCCCTTTCGGACGCCCTCCAAACGCGGCTCGCGGAGGTGGAGGCGAAAGAGGCCGCCTATGAGGCGGCGGAGGCGCGGGTAGCACAGGCGCAGGCGCAACTTCTGGAAAGGGAGGAGGGGCTCCGCGCCCTCAACGAGACCTACGCGCGCAAACGGGACATCCTGGACAAGAGCCAGAAATCCCTCTTCGCCCTCCAGGAGCAGCAGGGCCGGCTTGAGGAGGCCCTGAAGGGCCTGGCCGAAACCGCCGAGGAGATGGCCCGGCGCCGCGAATCCCTCAAGGAACAGGCCGGCTCGCTGGAACGGGAGGTCGGGGTCCTCGAGGCGGATCTCGCCCGCCAGAGCGGGAAACTCGCAGAAAAGGCCGCCTCCCTTGAGTTGGAGAAAAGGGGCCTGGCCGAGGCGGAGGCGGCTTTCGAGTCCCACCGTCAGAAGGTCTTCGAGGCCATGACGGCCGAAGTTGACGCCAAGAACCGCGTCGCGCAGCTCACGGATCGGATCGATGAGACGCGCCGGGGCATCGCGTCGCGGGAAAAGGAGCTGGACGAGGCCCGGGAGCGCTTCGAGACCTCCAAGGCGGAGGAATCCCGCCTCCGGGAGGCCATCGCCGCTTTGGAAGGTGGCCTCAACGCCGGGCGCGAAGAGAAAAAGCGGCTCGACGCGGCCCTCGAGGCGGCCGAGGCAAATGAAAGGGACTTGCGGGAGAAACTCCGTGAGACGGAGAAAAAACTCTCGGAAGACACCTCCAGCCTGGCCTCCCTAAAGGAGATCCAGCGGCGCATGGAGGACGTCTCCTCGAAAGGAGCCAAGACCCTCCTCGGCCAGTTCTTCCGACGGGAAGAAGGCGGGTCCGCCTGCAAGCTCGTGGCGGACGCCATCGAGGTCGATCCCCGGTATGACCGCGCCCTCGAGGCCATCCTCCGGGACGAGCTGGAATTCGTTCTTGTGGACGACCACGACACCGCCCTGGAAAGCCTCTCTTTTCTCAAGGAAAAAAGGGCCGGCCGGAGCGGTCTCATCCCGAGGAACAGCCTGAGCGGCTGCGGAAGCGCCTCTGAGAGACCGCATGCGGACGTGATTCCCCTCCTGGGTTGTGTCGAGGCCCCCGAGGAGGAAAAAAACGTCCTTTCCTGTCTCCTGAAAGACGTCTGGGTGGTGGAAACCCCGGATCGGGCCGTGGAAATCCAGAAGAGGAACGGCTTTTCCGGCGTCTTGGTCACCCTGGAGGGGGATGTTTTCTACGCCAACGGGGTCATCGTGGGAGGGAGTGACGAGCCCGGCGCGGGGGGAAGAATCGCTCGGAACCGCAAGATCGGAGAGCTGGAAAAACGGATACGCGCCCGGCAGTCCGTAAAGGAGACCCAGGCGGCAATGATGGAAAAGGCCAACGCTGAATCCCGGTCTCTGAAAACGCGCCTTGCGTCGCTGACGGAGGAGATCCGGGCCCTCGAAATGGACCTGGTGGGCCGACGGCGGGACCTTGAGAACGCCCAGCGTGAACGTGAACGTGTCGGCAAGCGGCTTGAGATACTGCGAATGGAGATCGAGACGTTGCGGCAGGGCCTTGCGTCGGCCGAGGCCCAACGGGAAAAGGCGGAAAAAATCTACAGGGAGAGTCAGGCGCGCCAGGCGTCCCTCAAGAATGAAACAGGGGAATTCGAGGAAAAAATCCAGGCCATCAGGGCCCGTGTCGAGGAGAGAGCCCAGGCTGTTAACCAGCTCCGGATCGAAGAAGCCAAGACGAAGGAAAAGCTCCAGGGCCTTTTTGAGAAACGCCCACAGCTCGAGTCGGAGATCGTGAACCTGGGAAACGAGATTTCGGAAAAGCAGAAACGGTCCGGGGAAATCGTGGAAAACCTGGAAGAGATCTCCGGGCGGATCTCACAGCTCAAGGAGGAGACACGAGCCGCGGAGACGGAGCTGGAATCTCTCCAGGAAGAAATTACGTCAAGGGAGCTGGCCCTACGGCGGAGCAAAGAGGAAATCCTGAAATTGGATAGTGAAAAATCAAGCCGTTTCAAGGAGTTGCAGGCTTTGAAGGAACAGGTGACGGAAAAACAGCTCCAGGTCTCCCAGGTGGAGCTGGAGATCAACGCCCTCGTCCAAGAGGTGAAAACGCGTCACGCTGTCGACCTGGCCGCCGGAGAGGCGCCTTCGCCCTTGCCGGAAGCGGTTGGGGAGGCGGAGATCCCTGAACTGGAAGAGCAGCTTCGACGGATGGGTGAGATAAACTTCGTCGCCGTCCAGGAATTCGACGAACTGAAGGAACGTATCGCCTTCCTCGAACAGCAGCGGACCGACCTGTTGGAGGCCATTCAGACCCTCACGGAAACCATCCAGCGCATCAACCGAACCACCTCGACCCGTTTCAAGGAGACCTTCGAAAAGATCCAGGGCTACTTTTCAGACCTGTTTGTCAAGCTCTTCGGGGGCGGACGGGCGGAGCTGCGCCTCACGGACCCCCACAACTACCAGGAAACCGGGGTGGAGATATTCGCCCAGCCGCCCGGCAAGCGCCTCCAGGCGATCCGGCTCCTCTCGGGCGGAGAGAAGGCCCTCGTCTCTATTGCCTTCCTCTTCTCTCTCTTCCTCACGCGGCCCAGCCCCTTCTGCGTGCTGGATGAGGTGGACGCCCCCCTGGACGAAGGCAACATCGACCGTTTCAACGCCCTCATCGGAGAACTCTCCGAGCTTTCCCAGTTCATCCTGATAACCCACAACAAACGGACCATGGCCTGCGCCCAATCCTTGCTGGGCGTGACCATGGAGCAGCCGGGCGTTTCCAAGATTATCAGCGTATCGCTTGAGGAGCTCCCTTCGTGAAACGGCCGGCCCTCGTCGTTTTCGACCTGGACGGGACACTCATCGACAGCCGCGCCGACCTGGCCAACGCCGCCAACGCCACCCTGGCCCGGCTGGGGCTTCCCACTCTCGCCAGGGAGGCCATCATCTCCTACGTGGGTGACGGGCTGGACGCCCTGATTCGACGCTGCCTGACCCTGGAGCACGAAAACCTCTTCGAGAAAGCGAAGGGCCTTTTCATCGCGCACTACCGGGAACACTGCCTGGACAACACGGCGCTTTTGCCCGGGGCGCGGGAAGCCCTCGACGCCCTGAAGGGAAAAAGCCGCCTTGCCGTTCTGACCAACAAGGCGGAGCCTTACGCTGTAAAAATCCTGAAAGGCCTGGGTGTTGCTTCTTATTTCGAGGAAATCGTAGGTGAAAAGGCGGGACAGGTTCCCAAGCCGGACCCAACTGTCCTAAAAGAAATCATGAAGCGCCTGGGAGCCCCTCCAAACCGGACCCTCATGGTGGGTGACGGGAAGAACGATATCCTCGTCTCCAAGGCGGCGGGGTGCGTGAGCTGCCTCGTCGCCGGCTTCCCGGAGGAGAAAAAGCCCTTTGCCCAGCTCTGCCCAGACTTCATTATCCATGGGTTGGCGGAACTGCCCGGGCTCTTTAAGGACTGACATGACCCAGGAAAGCGAAACCATCGCCCGTTTCTTTCCCACTCGGGAGGCACGCCTTCGCGCCTCGAAGGCTATCGGCAAGGAGGCCTCCGCCTTCCTGTCGAAATACCCGGCGCGCCTGGTCTCACAGGTGCGGGCCCTGAAGGAGGCGGGGGTTTCACTGAAGGAGATCTCCGAAAGGCTGGGGAACGATCCGCGGATTCCTGCCATTGCCATGCACCTGGCGGTCAAGAAGCAGGGAGAAAAGATTGG
>Ga0256833_1002347_pt1 | contig 13359 bp, 16 predicted proteins | sample 356284metaG_FD_190535 | JGI IMG/M metagenome (GOLD analysis project Ga0256833, IMG submission 190535) | Hydrothermal vent microbial communities from Mid Atlantic Ridge, Atlantic Ocean - 356-284 | ecosystem: Environmental > Aquatic > Marine > Hydrothermal vents | place: Atlantic Ocean: Mid...
TTTTGTGTCCTCCATTAAATCATCTAAGTTATAATCAACTCTATACCATTCAAGCATTAAAAACTCTGTTTTATGGATTTTAGAGCCTTCATAATTTCTAAAAACTTTAGTTATCTGATAAATATCTCTTTTTATCTTAGATAAGATTATTTTCATTTCATATTCAGGGGATGTGTGTAAATAACCTAATCTTTTTTTACCATCCGATTTAAAATACTCAACTTCTAAAGGGTATATATTACTATCTAAGTTCGGATAACTACGAAGAATATCTGTGATAACCTCTATAGCTCCTGTCAACTCAAAATAGCCTCTTATAGCTTTTAAAACTTTATATTTTTTTATATAAAAATCTTTAAACTCCACTTTAAAAAGCCTCTATATAATACTCATAATCATTTATCTTTATTTTTATTATTTTAGGAAATTTATTTCCATTAAAACTTTGATAAACCTTTTTATTTTTTATAAATTCAATTGTTAAATCCCTGAATTTTCCTAAGACAACCTTCTTTATACCATCTTCTCCTAGTTTTCCATCAACATATGGGTATTCTTCATATATTAATAGCTTCATGTTGTCCTCTGTATTTTTTATCTTATACTCTGCCCTAACAAAACCTTCATAAAAGATAGGATAACCTGTGTAAAATGATAGACTGTCTTCAGTCAGTTTTATAACAGTCTTTTGATTTTTAGGAGTATATTTAGCGAAGATTTGCTTTTCTAACTGATTATAGATAGATAGTGAAGAAATAGTTTTGTGTATATTTTTAGAGACATCTAAACTACCTTCTATATTCTTTATAAATGTAAATCCAATAAGAGCAAAAACTACAGATAGAAGAGTTATAACGACAATAAGCTCAAGAAGTGTGAAAGCTTTAGTATTCTTTTTTTGTCCTATCATTTATAAGCTTGTATGTATTAATTTTTAATATTTCCTCACCTTTACTATTAAAAATAATATTTTCCTTAACTATAAAAGTATCAAAGAGAGATTTCCTACTTTCAATCCTAAAACTACTTTCTGCTGTATTTAAACCTAACTCTTTTTTCTTAAAAAACTGTAAAGCCTTAAGCTTTTCAAAATTGTTATAAACTTTTCTTATATGATTACTTTCTAACTCTAATAGAAAAGTAAAAACTATACTGAAAATAACCAGTGCAACAAGGACTTCTAGAAGTGTAAAACCTTTACTACTGCTCCCATACTGATATATCGTCATCTGTATCTAGCTCCCCATCGGGACCTTTAGATTTTAACTCAAAAGGATGGTTATCAGCAGGATAAATATATATATATTCGTTTCCCCAAGGGTCTTTAGGTAATGTTTCTAAATACTGCTTCCAATGTTTAGGTTTAGGTGGTGTCTCTGGCTTTTTAACTAAAGCTTCCAGCCCTTGCTCTGTCGTTGGATACATCCCGTTATCAAGTTTATACATTTCTAAAGCTCTTTTAATTTCTTTAAGCTGTATTTTAGCAGTTTTAATTTTACTTTCATCAACGGTTCCTATCATTCTAGGTATAACCAGAGCTGCTAAGAGAGAGAGAATAACAAGAACAACCAATAACTCTAAAAGAGTAAATCCCTTTTTGTTTTTCATTAACTTAGCTCCCTTTAACAGAAATTTAGATATTTAATATTGGATAATTTTTATCTTTATCAACTATATGAATATCTTGAACTCCAAAGCCTTCATTTTGTAAAAGTTTATAAACTTCTATAGTTTTATCCTTACTTTTAAACCCTATTACAACTCCACAGTATTCGTATATCTCATTAGGAACAGGTAAAGTTATAAAATCATTTATTCCCCTTTTCTCTAAAAATTCTATAGCTCTGAAACCTTCTGGTATGGATATAAAGGTTATAAGATATTTAGGCTTTTTAGGTTTAAAAATTTCCAGTAAATACATAAGAAGATGTAATTTAATTCCTATAGCATAAAATCTGACCTTTTCTAGAAAACTGTCTCCATGCCAACCCTTTCCTCTCTGAATAACTGCTATATACTCATTATTTTTCCTTTCTAATGAAAGAAGTTTATTACCAGTTTGATGGCACCATACTTTTAAATCTTTATCAAAGTTGGGAGCATCTGCTATAACTTTTAAGCTTTCACCGGTTTTTATTTTATTTAACTCCCTAGACAGATGAACTAAAGGAGTTGGGCAGAAAAGACCCTTTAAATCTAGCTCTTTCAATTCTTTCATAAAAACTTCCTTATTATTTGCAGATTAACTTACCTAAAGGCTCACCACCTAATAAATGCCAATGTATATGGAATACTTCCTGTCCTGCATCTTTACCACAGTTAACTATAAGCCTAAAACCAGTATCAGCTATACCTTCCTTTTTAGCTATTTCGTTTGCTTTAAGTATTAGATGTCCTATTAATGCTTTATGTCTTCCCTCTAAATATAGATTATTTGGAATATGCTCCTTAGGAATTATTAGTATATGAGTTTTAGCTTGAGGATTAATGTCTCTAAATGCCATTATTAAATCATCTTCATAAACAACTGTTGCAGGTATTTCCTTGTTTACAATTTTGCAAAATATACAGTTTTCCATCTTAATACTCCAATTTATTAAAGAATTAAAGGGCTTATAGAATAATTATATATTGAAAATATCAAATTTTAGAAGATTTTAAGAAACCTGTGTTTGAATTTTTTTATCTACATTGATAAAAGAAATTACTACTCCTGCTAATCCTCCAATAAAATCTCTAAATATATCTTCCAATTCTGCATCTCTATTAGGCATATAACTTTGCAATATTTCATCCTCAATAGCAATAGCTAAAAGTAATACTATAGCTAAGAATATCCTAAATTTATCTGACTTTATATCTTCGTATGTTAAAGATTTATATATAAGCAACCCTAAAATCATATACTCTAACAGGTGCAATCTATCAGTTGGAAATTTTGTAAAGAAGTATGCAAAACCTACAATTGATATAAAAAAACATAAAATTAAAAACTCAAAAAATGTATAATTTTTTTTTAATATATTTAAAATTATTATTAAGCCAATAAAAGATATTACTGCTATGAGGATACTGTAGTGGAAATAGCCGAGGGATTTGTAAATATGTTTAGCCACTTCTTTACCGTAAAAGAGAGAGGAGTATATAAAAAGGATATAGCTAATAGTATAAAACCAGTAAGAAAACCTTCCTTTAATCATCTTTACTACTCTCCCTATTCATTAATTAAATCTAAAGCAAAAGGAGTAAAAAATGAAGATTGTCAAAATTGAAAGTATGGATTTTGAAAAGGATAATACACTTAAGACTTTAATAAAGAGGGCTGAGCAAGATATAGAAGAATTTGATAAGGTTGTAAAGGAAATATTAAAAGATGTTAAGGAAAATGGAGATAAGGCAGTTATCAAATACACTGAGAAGTTTGATAAAGTTAAACTTTCTCCTGAAGAGCTTTCAATTCCAGAGGAGGAGTTAGAAAAAGCTTACAATGAGATAGAGGAAGATGTAAGAAACTCTTTAAAGGTAGCCTTTGAAAGGATAAAAAAATTCCATATATCCCAATTAGAAAAATCCTATTTTTTAGAAGAGGAAGGTATCCTTTTAGGACAGAAAGTTATCCCAATAGAGAGAGCTGGTTTATATGTTCCCGGTGGTAAAGCTGCCTATCCTTCCAGTGTTATTATGAATGCTGTTCCTGCAATAGTTGCAGGTGTAAAAGAGATTGTTATCGCGTCTCCAAACCCAAATAAATACACTTTAGCTGCCGCCTACATATGTGGAATAAAAACTGTTTATAGGGTTGGTGGAGCACAGGCTATAGGAGCTTTAGCCTTCGGAACAGAAAGTATAAAGAAAGTAGATAAAATAGTTGGACCGGGGAATATATTTGTTGCCTTAGCGAAGAAAAATGTTTATGGATATGTTGATATAGACAGCATAGCTGGACCTTCTGAGATATTAGTTATAGCAGATGAAACTGCAAATCCTGAATGGGTAGCGGCAGATTTACTTTCACAGGCAGAGCATGATGAATTAGCTGCTTCTATTTTGATAACAACATCTGAAAAGTTAGCTAATGAGGTTAAGGATATTTTATACAACAAATTTTTAGTTGATTTTGAAAGAAAGGATATTGCAAAGGCATCACTGGATAGATACGGACACATATTTATAGTTAATGATTTGAATACTGCCTGCGATTTAGCTAACTACATAGCTCCGGAACATTTAGAAATAATAACCAAAAATCCATTTGAACTTTTGGAAAAAATAAAACATGCGGGGGCTATATTTTTAGGAGAATACTCAACGGAGCCATTAGGAGACTATATATTGGGACCAAACCATGTATTACCAACAGGAAGATCAGCTAGATTTTCTTCACCATTGGGAGTTTACGATTTTATAAAGAGAAGCTCTATTATATATGTAAAAAGAGAAGGTTTTAATAAAATTAAAAATTATGTTAAATCTATTGCTACAGCTGAAGGATTGATAGCCCACAGGTTAAGTGTTGAAATTAGAGAAAAAGAAAAATCTTGATAAATTATCTATTTCATCTCTTTTCATTTTTTCCTAAAAATTTCCCTTTGAAAAAATAAATTCTACTGAAAAATGTAGGAGGGTTAGATATGATTAAAGAAAAGTTTTACAAAGGTGGATTAAAAATAAAGAAGAATACTAATCTCAAAATAAAGAAGATACTATCTATTCCTGTAGCCATTCTAGGCAGTTTAGTCATTTCTACTTCATCCTTTGCAATAGATGATTTAGATAAATTGGAAAATATTAATTCAAAAAAGTTAGATGAAGCATTAAATGAAATACTACAGGAAAGTGATATATGGAAAGAAATTGAAGAATTAGCATCTTCAGGTTTAGATATTCAGATAAATTGGAAAATACCAACAAGAAAAGATGTTATATACTATGCAAAATTATTAGAAAGGAAGAACAGCAAACATCTCAAAGAAATACTATTGAGGGGAAGAAGATATATACCTTTAATAAAAAATATCTTTGCAAAGTATAAGATTCCAGATGAGTTAGTTTTTTTACCAATAATAGAAAGCAGTTTTAATGTTAGAGCGATATCACCTTCCGGAGCTGTAGGTTTGTGGCAGTTTGTTCCTAAAACAGCTAAACATTACGGTTTAAGAATAGACAAATGGATTGATGAGAGATACGACATTGAAAAGTCAACCATAGCAGCGGCTAGATACTTGAGGGATTTACACAATTCATTTGGGAATTGGTATTTTGTTCTATCTGGATATAATGTAGGTGAGTATGCACTAAAGAGGAAAGTCGGAAATAGATATAGGTATGATTTCTGGGAATTAAAATCAAGAATACCGATAGGAGCAAGAAAATACACATTAAAGTTTTTAGGTACTTTAGAAGTATTAAAGAAAAACTTTTTACCTAGAGAAAAATTTAAAGAGGATGATATTGACTTTGAAATAATAAAGGTTAGGAAACAGGTCTCTTTAAAGGAAATATCGGATATAACAGGAATTCCTTTATTTGAACTTAAAAGATTAAACCCACATTTAAAAAGAGGCATAACTCCACCTTACAATGGTATCTTCAATATATATGTTCCAAAAGGATATAAACATACTGTAGAAGTTGCTCTTAATATGAAAGATTTAAATATAAAACTTTCCTTAATAAATATAGAATATACAGAAAATTTAGATGATATAGAAAAAGAGTTCAATTCAAGTCTTGAAAAACTTGAAACTGAGATTAACCTTGAAGTTAATAACAGTGAGATTTCATCAATTGAGAAAAATAAAAGAGTATTTTAAACTTATATAAATAATAACTAAAAGTTTCAAAAATATTTAGAATATGGGAAATGAAGATAAACAATCAACATTTTTAGAAGAAGCAAAACTACATAAAAAACTGGGAGCTATTCTAGAATTTATAGAGGATTTAATAGTTCTTGTTTTAACAATTTTTATTTTCATTATAAGTTTAGTTGCTATTTTTGATATGGGCATATCCCTATTAAAAAAAGATACAAAAGTCTACACATTGATAGCAAAATTTATATATATTTTTATCCTAATAGAGCTTTTTAGATTGACAATCATATATCTTAAAGAGAGAAGAATTGATACTTCTCTAATGGTTAAAACCACATTGATAGCAGTTTTAAGAGAGATTATTATAAAGGCTCCCAGTTTTAAATTACCTGAATATATAGGGGTGAGTGTTTTAGCGGCAACACTAGCTTTAATGTATTACATTCCTAAGTATATTTTTATCTCTGAAAGTAAATTTGAGTTAAGGGAAAAATTTAGATATAAACCTCAAACAAAAACTAGAAGACTTTTGTTTATAAAGGGAAGAAAATAATGACTTTTCGAATTTAAAATTTCATTGTTTAACTTTAATATTTCACATAAAATTCACACTAAAAATTTTTAAAAATTTTATTCATTAAATAATGAACTAAAATTAAAATTTTTAAATTAAAAATTGATAATGGTGAGGTAGAAAAGTTGAGGAATTTGTTAAACATCTTTTTCAGTATTAGTCTAGTCATTTATCTTTTTTCAATTTCATTTGTCAAGGCAGAGGATATAGAAGATTTAGAGAGACAGCTTGAAAGAAAAGAGTTAGAGGATGACTTTGACAGTAGAGATATTATAGATGAAATAGAGTTGAAGAAAGAGTTAGAAAATTTAGATAAGAAGTATAAACCTCCTAAGGAATGTAAACCTATAGTAAAGACAAAAACTATATATAAGACTGTTCCTTCTAACTGTAAAGAGGTTAAAAATTATTATATAACAAAGAAATATAGTTTATACGATGCTATTATTGCAAACAAGGATAATATTAATTTAACCTATAACCAAATAAGGAAAATAGAGGAAATCCATAGAAGGCTTTCTGAAAAAATTTTAGATAGAAAGGCAAAAATAAATATAATAAAGAGAAAATTAAACATATTTATAAAGAGAAAAAATATAACAGCGATAAGAAGCTCTTTAATCCAGATTGCTAGACTAAAATTAGAAATATCTTTCTTAGATATAGTAGAATATATGAAAACTATGGAAATTTTAACAGATAAACAGAAAAAGCTTTTAGAAAAACTGATAGAATGGTGAAAATATTTATAAAAACTTTTATTATTTTTTTCCTTATTTCCTCTCTGTCTTATGGATTATCCTTAAAGGAAGCCATAAAACTAGCGAAGGAAAATTATCCTAAACTAAAATCTGAAGAAGAAAAATTAATGTCAGTTAAATTTTCCTATAAATCTGCATTATTTAATTTCTTTCCAACTTTGTCTTACAGTTTTAATTACAGTAAATATAATGATATAAATCCCTTAGACTACTTTTCTAGGACACACTCTTTAACGGTAAATTGGGTATTATTTAATAATGGAAAAAATATAATTCAGTATAAATTGGGAAAGATAAATTATCTTTATCAGAAAGAAAACTTTAAAGAAAAAATTATAAATCTTGTGTATGAAGTTAAAAAGGCTTACTTTACAGCTACAGCAAAAAAAGAAATTCTAAGATATAGAAAAATTCAACTAAAATCTGCTGAAGTTGATTATAACTTAGCCCTTGAAAAGTTTAAACTAGGGCTTGTAAAGAAATCAGATGTTTTAAATGCTAAGGTCAGATATGAAAATGCAAAATACCTCTACATACAGAGTAAGGCTGATTATCAAATTTCTTTAGCAGAATTAAATAGTTTATTAGGAATACCTCTAGAGCAGAAAACAGAAATAAATGAAAAAATATTATATTCTTACTGTGGAAAAAATTTAGAAAGTTTTGATAGTTTGTATAACCAGTTTTTAAAAAACAGACCTATTGTTAAAAGTCTAAATTATAAAAAAAGATTGGCTAGTTTAGAAAAAGAAAAGTATATATACAGTTATTCTCCTACAATATCCGTATTCTTTCAAAAGAATAAAGTTTATAACTCCTTAACAGGTAGAGATAACTATGATATGTATGGAATTAGATTTGATTGGCTTCTATTTGACGGCTTGGGAAGATACTATAACTATATAGCTGCAAAATATAATGAGCTTTCAACAAAGTATCAAGTAAGGGAAACTTTAAGAAAGTTAAAGTTAAATCTCTTTAAGAGATATATAGACTATAAAAGAAATTTAGAGAAAGTTAATCTTGCGAAGGAAATTATAAGACAAGCTGAAGAAAACTATAAACAAACTTTGGGAGAGTATAAAGTAGGTAAAAACGATATAGTTGCATTAATTAAATCTGAAAAGAGTTTAGCAGATGCCCAGATTAATTTGGTAAACTCTGTCTTAAATTTAGTTTTAACCAAAATTGAAATAGAAAAAGAAATAGGAAAAGTAGATTAGAGCTTTAAGTTCACAATAAATTCACTAAAAATTCTAAGTTTTAACAGAAAATTTTAAACTACATGTAAAAAAATTTTTGAGGTATTATTTATGATAGGACTTTACGGTGGAAGCTTTGACCCAATTCATATAGGACATTTAAGACTTGCAGAAGATATAAGGGAATATTTTAATCTGAATAAAATTATATTTATACCTACATATATATCACCTTTAAAAAGTAAGAGTAATGCAAAACCTGAAGATAGACTGAAGATGTTAGAGTTAGCTACTGAATATAATCCCTTTTTTGAAATAGATGATAGAGAGATAAGGGAAAAAGAAGTATCATACACAATAAAAACTATAATGTATTACAAAAGCAAACTCAATTATAATCCAATATTTATAGTGGGGAGTGATGCATTTTTAACATTACATAAATGGAAGGAATACAATGTTCTATTGGAAAATACAAATTTTATAGTAATAGGTAGAGGTAGAGATACTTTAGTAATGTTAGATGAATATCTGAAAAGTATGTTTTGTAAAAGTATAAGATTAGAAAAAAATATAAATCCATTTTTGGCTGAAGTGTACTTCTTTAATGGAAGAAGAATAGATATCTCTTCTACAGAAATTAGAAATAAGATTAAAAGGGGGATACCAATAACATATCTTGTTCCCCCAAATGTAGAAAATTATATAAAAGAGAGAAGACTTTACAGAGATTGATTACTCTACAATTATGGTGCTAATAGCATGTTTGTAAATAAGTTGTTTTTCCCCATTTACATTAAGTAAAATTGTGAATTGGTCAACACCTTCAATTTTTCCAGTTATCCTTGTTCCTCTAATTAAGTAAACAGTTATCTCTTTCCCTTCCTCCTTTAATCTGTTTAAAACTTCATCCTGTATGTTCATTTACGCCTCCTCCAAAGTTTTTATTAACTAAATTGTAATTTATCTTTAAAATTTTAACACTTTTTGAATAATTTTTAATCTAATGTATTTTTAAAAATTTTTCAATAAAATTTTTGTTTGTTAGATGTTTAGTTAAGGATATATATATATTATAGTTCAAGAAAACTTCTAAAATTTGAAGATCTAATTAACTAAACAAGGGTTTTTATATAAAAAATATAAAAAAACTTATACGGAAATTCTGGAAAGAAGGTATTATCTAGGTAATCAGAAAATAACAATAAAATTATATACTGCTTGTGTAAAGATTACAGTAATAGCTAATTTTTTTAAAATTCTTTATACAGAAGTTTAGAATTAATTTTTGTTAAATAAAATTTAGTATTTACTTGTTTAATAAATAACTTATATTACTTTCTTTTGCAATTAGATAAAAAAACTGTTATTATACTTTTTGAGGTTTTTATTTGCTTAAAGGTCAAAAGATTTCATACTAGTCTCTTGGTCTTTAAGCAATAATTTTTATTTTAAGTTAGGAGGTATTTTTTATTATGAGACTTACAGGCACTGTAAAATGGTTCAACTCTAAAAAGGGATATGGTTTTATTACTAGAGATGACGGAAAGGGAGATGTATTCGTTCACTTCACAGCTATCAAAGAGGATGGCTTCAAAACTCTTGAAGAAGGACAGAAGGTGGAGTTTGAGATTGTTCAGGAAGATAGAGGTGAAAAAGCTCAAAATGTTGTAAAACTATAAATCTTTTTATAAAAGGGGCTAGAAAGCCCCTAAATCTGCTAAATCATTCTTCTAAATAGTTATTCTATATAACTTTAATCTACATCAAATTAGAATGGCACAATAGCAGAAATTTTATTTAAATTTCCAGTTATTAAAAGAAATCCTATAAAGATTAAAAGTAATCCACCTATCAACTCAACATAGAAAAAGTATCTTGAGAACTTCCTTGTAAAATTTAGGAAGAGATTAATTGTTAATGCAGTTATTATAAAAGGAATTCCTAAACCCATTGAAAATGAGAATAGTAAAGCCATCCCTTGATATACTGTTTCTTGTTGTGATGCATATAGGAGAATTGCCCCTAATATTGGTCCTATACAGGGAGACCAGCCAAATGCAAATGCCACACCTATTATAAAAGCCCCAATAATACCTGTTGGTCTTTTCTTTATCTCTGTAGTTTTCTGTTGATATAGAAGAAGATAGATTTTGCTGTAATAGAAGATATTTAACACTACAGCTAAGCCTAAAAATACCCAATAATCATTTATAATATTCTTCGTTTTATAAACACCATAGATATAAAAAGTTAATAATATTAAAGTTATTCCTAGTAGTATTTCCTTTATCTTTTTATGTTGAAAAATATTTGTAAAATGAATTCCAAGTATAATTACAAATATTCCTGCTATCTGAGAAATTAATGTTTTATATTTAAACAGAAGCTGTCCTACAAACGTTGAGCCAGCTCCAAGTAGTGTAAATACTATTGAAAATCCCAAAACAAATGCTATAGCAGATAAAAAAATATTTAAATCAAATTTTTTTCCTGTCTCTTGAAAAGAGCTTACAGATATACCTGATATGTATGCTATATATCCGGGAATGATTGGTAAGACACAAGGGGATAGAAATGCTAAAATTCCACCTAAAAATGCTATAAAAATAGATATTTGATCTTCCATAACTAAAACCTCTTTTTAAGTTCTAAGTTTCATTATTCAGTATTTTTTCCAGTTCCTTTTCTTTTAGCTTTGTTTCAAAATATTTAAAATACCTATCTGCACTTTTTTCAATGCTAAAATTTTTAGTATTTTCAAGAGATTTATTTTTATAATAATCTATAAGTTTATCATCCTCTAGAAAATTTATTATAGCTTTTGCTAAAGCTTTTTCATCTTTATTCTTTACAAACAATGCACTATCATTTAGATATTCTATATGACTACCTTTACTTTTAAATGCTATAACTGGTAATCCTAAAGCTTGAGCTTCTAGCGTAGACCTAGAAAAACCTTCATAAGAGGAAGTTAAAACATAAATATCAGAGTTAATCATATACTTATATGGATTACTTTTATATCCAAGTAGATATACAGTGTTTTCCAGATTTAGCTCTTTAATTAAAGCTTCTAAATTTGCTCTTTCTTCACCTTCTCCCAGTATTACTAAATAGGTATTTTTTTTCTTTTCTCTTACAATTTTAAAAGCCTTTATAAGATACTCATGTCCCTTTTCTTTTATAAGTCTTGAAACATTTAGTATTACTTTTTTTCTAAAAATTTCTTTCTCTTCGTTGTCTAATCTATCTAAAGCCTTTTTTCTTATTTCCTTAATGTTAATGAAATTGTAGATAACTTCTATTTTTTCAGGTTCTATAAAAAATGTTTTTTCTATTTCTTTTTTTATTGTGTAAGAATCAACTACTATACCATCTAAAAATGAATATATATATTTAGATACAAATCTTAAAGGGTATTTATGAAATGATTTAAATTTTTCATAATAGTCAACTCTATGGAAAGAACCAATATATACGGCATTATTTATAGGATTAATTAATTTAGATAGGGCTAAAATTATATTTTCTTTATGACAATGGCTTAATATAACATTAAACTCTTTCTTCTGAATTAACTCACTTAATCTTTGCGAAGCTGATATGATACCATCACTGTTTAAATTGTTAATAAATATATTATCCTCTAATCGTAAAATTTTATCATCAAGATTATTAATAGCTATCTCTATATACACATTATAGAACTCAAACATATACTTAGCTAACTCCAAAGCAAGTTTATATGGTAATTGCTCCTTATTTACATTTCCTAAAAAAAACAGTATTCTTAACAATTATTTAAATCCTCTAAAGTTTTTAATAATTTTTCTTTTATTTTAGAATTTAACCTTATATCTTTATAAATTATGCCTTCATATAATTTTACAAATTCTAATGCTTTTTTTCTTAATTTCTCATTTTTTATTCTTAAAACAAACTCTTCTAATCCTTCAAAATCTTCTTTCTTATACCCCTTTCTCTCTAAAATTTTTAAAAATCTAATTAAAATCTTCTTTTCAATTGGAACGAAGATATACTCTTTAAAAAATCTAAAGATTATATAGATTACTATTACCGAAATAAGAATAAAGGCTATCTGTTTATAGTTAATTTTTAGCTTCAAATTAGGAGTATTTTTAACCATATTAGATATACTGTTAAATATGGATTTTTGTTTACTTAAATCATAATTAATAACAAAGTTAACCCAGTAATACTCCAATGTATCAAAAAATATATGTAGTTTAGATATACTTTTCAGCTCATCTAACTTTTCTTTAGAAGATGGAGTTAGTCGTGTTGGTGTAGTATCAACCCTTATCCATTTACCGTTTATGTATGCTTCAACCCAACTGTGAGCATCTGACTGTTTGATAATGTAATACTTACCAACTTTGTTATAGAAACCACCTCTATAGCCTACAACTATTCGTGATGGAATGCCATTTATTCTTAATAAAATGGCTGTTGCCGACGCAAAGTATTCACAATTTCCATATTTATACTCAAATAAAAATTTGGATAAAGAATTCTTTCCTTCAGGGAGTTTATCTAATGAGAAAAGAAAATCCTTTTTAAAAAATTTTATTATGTTTAATAATGTTTTCTCATCTGTATTTCCTCTAAGTCTTTCAGCTAATCTAAAAATCTTCCTATCTAAATTTCTGGGTATTTGTAGATATATTTTTTTATTTATATCCTTTTCAATTATAAATGGTGAAACTCTTGAAATAACTGTATATTTAACTCTGTTGAATACTGGTCTAGATAAGCTAAAAGATAAATCTCCCTCTCTATGTATGAAACCTTTATAATTAATCTTTTCAGGTTTATCTAAACCAAATAAATACATATCCCCATAAGGCTCTAAAATCACAGTTTGTTTGACTTTTTTGCCTATAAGTTTTATCTCCTTTTCTCTTATATGTCTTTTAAACCATGTGCTACCATTGAATATATTTAATGTCAAACCTCTCCAGAAAAGCTGATTTTTTGGTAAT
>Ga0256833_1002348_pt1 | contig 13354 bp, 14 predicted proteins | sample 356284metaG_FD_190535 | JGI IMG/M metagenome (GOLD analysis project Ga0256833, IMG submission 190535) | Hydrothermal vent microbial communities from Mid Atlantic Ridge, Atlantic Ocean - 356-284 | ecosystem: Environmental > Aquatic > Marine > Hydrothermal vents | place: Atlantic Ocean: Mid...
GTTCTATATCATTAAAATCTCATTAAAAAATATCATTAAAATCTAACGTATATACTTTCACCTCTCATTAGTGCCTGTTTTATCGCTTTCCCCGCCTCTCTATCTTTTCTAACTTTTATAACACCTTTTCTTCCAACCGACGCCGTAAACAGGTATTCATCTCCAGCATAAACGCTGACCCTTCTACCCTCCATACCTTCAACGTGTAAAATCCAGTGTTTTTTTGTTTCTTCTACAGTAACAGGTATTTTTTCTTCCATCGGCTGAACTTCTATTCCCATTTTAAGAGAGTCCTCTATTTTCTTTATTCTCCTACCCTTCTTTCCAAGTAAAGACGGAATTTCGTCTGGAGGAACTCTTATAACAGCTCTGCTGTTGCTGAGAATATCAATTTCGTAATCTGAAACAAAAGAGCTTATAGCTTTTTCAACCTTCTTTTTGAGTTTTTCTTCTTCTTCCTTCTCCATTTTTACGGGCATCACAACTACTTGCTCTCCGTAAGTGTAAATCTCGTATTCAACTTCTTTCGTTTCAAAGTCTATAACTTCTATGACTGGTCTCGCTAAATCAGCTTCAAACATACCGTGTGGAACTTTAACCGTAAATTTGAGCTCGTAAACTTTTTCCACTCTACCTGCGTCTATAAATATTACCGTGTCAACAACTTGAGGAATTACTCCTAATTCCACTCTACCTATCATCCTCTGAATAGCGTCTATAGCTCTTGTTGCATGAGTTACTCCAATCATACCCACTCCAGCTAACCTCATGTCCGCAAAAACCTGAAAATCTTCTGACTTTCGCACTTCATCGTAAATCGTGTAATCTGGTCTTACTAAAAGTAAAACGTCAGCAGTCAATCTCATATCTCCTTCAAGCGGTGCGTACTGCGTAATTTCGTCTCTAACCATCAAATCTCTTGGACTCTCCATAGTTTTAACCATAAATCCTTTTTCCATTAAGTAGTTGGCAACGCTCGCCGCAAAAGTTGACTTGCCAGCCCCCGGAGGTCCAGCTATTAAAATTCCCCTTTGTTTTTCTACGAACCTTCTCTTTAATTCCTCACTAACTTTATAGTCTTCAATGCTAAGCTTTGCTACAGGTCTAACTGCAGTTATTTCCATCCTATCTGAGAAAGGTCTTTCAGCTATGGCTATTCTCAATTCTCTAAGCTGAACTACTGTAACACCCTCTCTTTCAATTTCTACTGTACTTTCTTCGTCTTGCCTAGCTGCTTCCAGTATTTCATGTGCTATTTCTTGTAATTCCTGTAAAGTCATAGGATTTTCTCCAATTTCGACTAACTTAAGCTGACCAATCTTACCTCTCTTAGCATAAGGTTTTACTCCCTCTCTTAAGTGTACACTTGCAGTATCTTCCGTAAAAAAGCTCATTATTATCGTATCTTCCGGTCTTATTCTCTCCTGCTTAACGTAAATTGCTTCTATCCCCTTAGCTACAGCGACAGTATATTGAACTCTGTCACTTGTTATTAAAGTAGCGTTTTCGTCTTCAGCAACTTTTCTTATCATAGCGTCAATTTCTCCAGCCTTAGCAAGCTTTATCTGTTCGGGAGATGGCCTATTTCCAAGAAATAAGAGTGAGATTCCCTTAGTCTTGCACAAGTCTCTGACTTTTGCTACTTCCTCTAAACCCTGTATGCCCGTAAGTTTACCTCTATTAGCCTGAGCTTCTAACTCTGCCATTGCAGCTTCAGGAATTATTATTACGCTGCCCTCCTCAAAGTCGCCTCTTTCAAGCATTTGAGAAATTCTACCGTCTATCAGTACGCTCGTATCAACAACGTACTTCATTGGTATTCACCTCTCCTCGCAGTTCCAGTCAAACTTTCTGAAAAAACACGTGTAATTTCCTGTATGGCAGGCATTACCTTTCTGCCTTACCACGTAAAGCACAGCATCGCAATCACAGTCAATCCTAACTTCGACTATTTCTTGTAAATTTCCCGAAGTTTCGCCTTTTTTCCAGAGTTTTTTTCTACTCCTGCTCCAGTAATGAGCGTAACCAGTCTCAAGTGTCTTCTTTAAAGCTTCTTCATTAGCGTAAGCGAGCATTAACACTTCTTTCGTATCTACATCTTGAACCACTACCGGAACCAATCCCTTCTCGTCGAACTTTATCATGTTCAAAACTAATTATGGTAAACGATTTATAAGTTGCGAGAGATTTCAATTGAGATGTCTGTCAGACGTTTTAAAACGGGCATAGTTACTATTGACGGTCAGTTGAGAGGAGGTATCCCAGAGAGTAGCGTAGTTCTGATATTGGAGGAACCGGGAGCGGGAGGAGATATATTCACGTACCATTTTACAATTGAGGGAGCAAAAAACAACGAGAGAATTCTATACGTAACTACAGACGATCCAGCAGAGTACATTTTGAAGGACATGATGGAAATGGCTGGAAAAGAAGCTAAAAAAATAGAAAAAAACGTTGAATTTTTAGATTTCGTTTCTGGAAGAGTAATAACGCCAGCCAAGCTTAGAGAGTGCTTGAAAAAGAGGTATGATCCGTTTAATGCATTTAGAAACATACTGGAAAGCAATAGCTACGACAGAGTAATTGTAAACAACTTGACTTACTTTTTCCTACACTACCCAGACAATGACGTTATAAAGCTCGTTGAAGATTTCTCTAACTTCGCAAAAAGGGACAAGTCTGTTTTCATGGTTCTCATGACGAAAGGTATGCTCGATTCGAGAATAGAGACGACAGTAAAGCACTTAGCAGACGCGGTAATAGAAATGACGATAAGAGAGATGGAAAACGAAATACAGAGAAGGCTGAAATTCATAAAGTTCAAGAGAACAATAGTACCCAAAGTAATTCTAAGATACGACCTATCAGACAAGGGAATTATCATGGAATCCGTTATGAGGGTTCTTTAAATTATTTTAGTAATCTAAATTATTTAAATTTACTGAATTGTTTTGATTTCTACTTTGATTTCTATTAAAAAATTAAAATTAAATTTAACGTTCATTTAATATTCTTTAAAAACTTGTGTACTTCTCCAAAAAAGCCTTGGCTTATGTACTCTGCCGCTATTCCTGCGAGAAATATAGCCATAACTCTGGCGAATATATCTGCTCCACTTCTGCCAAGAATCCTTGTTATTTCCTCGCTAAATATGTGGGTTATCCTAACAAGAATGTAAATCAGAACTATACTAAGAATTAAGAGAGACATTCTTAACAAGTCTTTCGCTTCAGAAGCGAGAACTATAGCTGCAGTTATTGCTCCCGGTCCGGAATAAATTGGTAAAGCTATTGGAAAAACTGCAAGACTGTCAACGTCTTTGTGTTGCATTCCTTTTTCAAAATACTTTTCACTTGCAGGACTCCCTTTTAGCATGTCTATCGCCACCATGAAAAGGAGGATTCCTCCAGCTATTCTCAGGCTATCTACGGAAACTCCAAAGAACTTTAAAACCGCTCCACCGCTTAAAGCTATTACTATCAAAAGTACTGCTGCTATAACAGTGGCTCTCTTCGAAACCCTTTCCCTCAACTCTTCGCTCAAGTCTTCAGTAAGAGCTATGAAGAAAGGTATGTTCCCTATTGGATCAATTATAGCAAATAAAGTTGCAAGGCAAGTAAAAAAGTAACTTAAAGCTTCTATCCTCTCACCTCCTCAAGAGCTTTGGCTATGTTCTCCAATAATTTCATAGCACATCTCTGACTTGGAAAGCTGAATAAACCGCAATCAGGCCCTACGTACTTTAGCAATTCTCCAAACATTTTTTCAGCCCTTTCAAGCCTATTCTTTATAATTTCAACGTTTTCAATTTCATCTATGGCTTTTATCGCTAACTCCTCATCACTCCAAGCGTTAACTCTGTACTTCTGGTTAAACTCTGCTATTATCGAGTCTATATCAGTTCTCGCAATTCCAATCCTCAGCTTTTTTTCAGCAGATTCCACTTCTTCTACGTCTATTATTTCCAAAGCTTTTTCATCTTTTGCAGCTTCCACACCAAAAACGTCTATGTTTTCGACGTTTAAAAGAGAAGTGTAGTAAAGAGGTGAGTGAAGATGTATCTGTACATCGACGTCAAACTTCATAGGTTCGTAAGCTAACTCGATGTGAGAATTAGAGGGCTGTAATTCTGGATTTAAGCCCAGACTTGGTTCGTCCAAGCTTATAGAGCAAACGTCATCGAGCATTTCGATAGAGTTTTCTACAAATCTTGAAACGCTTAACGCTATGTTTCCTAAAACGTCTTCGTATATGACTGGACCAAATTCTCTGTAGTAAAGTTCGAACGGGCCTGTAACGCAAATTCTAACTGAGTCGGGATAGTTCATCTTAGCTATTACTTCTACTTCTTCAATTACTGCAAATTCTTTTGCAATTAAATAGGCATCATCCTGCATTTCTGGGTTTTTTATTTTGTTCATGAACTGAGCAACCATGTCTCTAAATTGAGGATAGTTCGGACATTCTACGACAGACGCTTTCATGAGAAAAGCTCTTCTAACCATTTCTTCATACTCTGGAGTAGTATAGTTCTCTTCAACCCATTTCCTGTCTATACCATTTGGTAGAGGAAAGCTACCTATATCGTCGAAAATTACCACGGATATCACCCCTCATATCTGTACTTCTTTTTCTCCATTATTATCTTCCAAGCTTCCTTAGCGTGTATAGTTGTTTCGTTTAATTCTACCGTATCTTCGGCATTCCAAACTATTTCAAAAAAGTTCTTCGCCTGATTAGCTAAACCTTCATTTTTCGCTCTAAACCCTACCTCGTAATTCTCCCACAATCCTGTTTGAGTTAAGTTAGCCGTCGTTATTAGTACTTCTCTTTCATCGACAACTACCATTTTTGCGTGAATGTTGTCGTTAAGCTTTACAGTACCGGGAGGAAACATTTCTAAAAACCTCTTTAAAGTAAAGTACTGTTTTCTATCCTCTTTAACTTCATCCACGTTTTTGAAAGCTCTCCTCTCGTAACTCGGCCAAGTAATTATTCTAACTTTAACACCTCTATCAATCGCTGGCTTAAGTTCGGCTGTTAACCAGTCCGTGTAGTATATGTGTGGAGACGTTACGAGTATCTCCTTTTCAGCCCTGCCAAACATCTCCCTTATAGCCGAAACTATGTTACCTCCCCACGGAGTGCTGAAAAGAACTTTCATTTCTCTGTACTTCTTTTCAGAACGATAGCTTAGATACAAAAGAGCTATAAAAGCTAAGAAAACGATTACTGCCGCCACTACATCTATAGCTAACAAGTTCAGTATTTTTTGAAATTGAACGAATGCTACAACTTGAGATGTCGGATTTACGAAGTTCCATTCTATTTTCTCAACGCTGTTAAAAGCGTTGTAGTAAACTTCCGAATTTGAGCTTACAGAAATTACTCTATAGGCAAAAAAAGGATCTTGAGGAAAGTTTATGGATATCCTTATAGAATCGACAGGTATTCCTATACTGTTGAAATAGTTAGGATATTCAACTGCAGTAAACCTGTAAACTCCATTTCCAAGGTTGTCTATAAACCCCACAGCTTTCCCTTCTACGATCACTTTGTACTTTTCGAAAGGAGATAGAGTCTTCGTAATCTTGAGTAAAAGTATTTTTTCGCCACCTTCTCTCTTCACAATATAACTAACGTAACCTCTCGGCACATCTTTAACTGTAAAGTTCTCTAAGAATAGAGATATCGGTACTTCAACGTTAAGCTCAGTCGTATTCTTTCCCGTATTCTTGAAAGTTAATGTAAATGTGTCTTTAATCGTATTTGAAGAGATAACTGTATAGTCCGCACTAACTCCTACAACTATTTTTGCACAGCTTTGCTGTGATAAGGCTAACAGCAATATCAATGTTATGACTAACCTCAAAGCCTTAGACACGCAAGCTGAAATTTTTCCTTAGCTTTTATTATTTTTCCCTTAACTTGCCGAAGAGTACGAAGTGGTGAGGGTAGATGTCGAACTCTTCAAACTCGAAGTCTTTGAACAAGTTCAATACGTAACTCTTATCTATTCTGTGATCAACTGGAGGGCCAGTTGGGGAGTCTTTTTTCCAGTCTATAATTATTAAATATTTAGATTTTTTACACCAACTCGCATAGCTTTTGGCATCAGAAATTTCGTGTAGTGCGTCGGCAAACAGTACCAAGTCCAAATCAAAGTCCACATCAACTGGTTTTTCCGAAACGATAACTCCGACGTTTTTCATACCTTTGGAGTGAAGGATAACTGCAAGTTTTTCACTCCTCTCTACAGCGTAAACCTTTTTGAAGTGCTTTGAAAGAATAGAAGTAAAGTAACCAGTTCCTGCTCCAACGTCAAAAGCAACGTTTTTAACTTTAATTCTATCGAGCAAAAATTCAATTTTGTCAGGAGGTTCTCTTTTCCTCCTCTCCTCGCTCTCTAAAACTTCCCACTTTTCTTCCGGAAATACGTGCATGTTAAAGCTTCTAAGGACAAAGATTTAAATTTAAGGGGAACAACGATTAGCATGCAATCTTTCAAAATCTGCAGAATTTACGGAATAGACGTAAAAGTACACTTCAGTTTGGCTTTCATACTCGCTTTCCTGATTTACGCTTTCTACGTAATGCCACCGCCTTACGGCTTTTCGGACTTTCCAAGTAAAACAAGGTTGATAATGGCGATTGTAACGTCAATAGCGTTTTTTGGTTGCATACTTTTTCATGAACTCTGCCACTCTTACTTCGCGATTAAGTTTGGTTCAAAAGTTAAAGGCATTATCCTTTTTATATTTGGAGGCGTTTCTTTAATAGATCCAATTCCAAGAGAGCCGAAAAAAGAGTTTGTCATGGCTGTAGCTGGTCCGGCTGGCAGTTTTCTTATAGCTTTTATCAGCTACTTTTTAATGCACTTACCGTTTCCGATACTTAGCAGGTTTTTCTTCATAATGTACTACTTTAACCTGATACTGGGAGCTTTTAACCTTATACCAGCTTTCCCCATGGATGGTGGTAGAGTATTAAGGAGCGTTCTTGCTGAAAGAATGGGTTACGTTAAAGCCACAAAAGTTGCCGCGGAAGTTGGTAGGTTTATGGCTATAGGTATGGCGATATTAGGACTTTTAATGCCAAACATATGGCTCATACTCATAGCACTATTCGTTTACTTGGGAGCGGGGGAAGAGGAGAGGCACGTTACCCTCGAAGGCATATTGAGAAAGTTCAGGGTTTACGACATAATGACTCCGAATCCAATATGCGTAACCCCAGATATGCCGAAGAACAAAGTTTTAGAGTTAATGCTCAAGTACAAACACCTCGGCTACCCTGTTGTTGATGAAGATGGTAGGTTGTTAGGCATAGTAACTCTACACGACATACTTGAAAGAGAAGGGGAACTTGTTGGAGATGTCATGTCTAAGGAAGTCGTATTTTTGAAGCCTGAAGATACGGCAGATAAAGCGCTAAAGTTAATGACTGAAAGAGGGATTGGAAGGTTACCAGTAGTTGAAAACGGTAAGATAGTAGGAATAGTAACGAGGAGCGACATAATGAGAGTTACGGAAATAATCGAGGTAATAGAACACTACTCCAAACACTACTGAAGTAAAGCTCAACTCCTGTAAATATCAGAATTGCAGAAACAAAGAACCTCACACTGAAAACTTCAGATTTTCTAAGGAATATGCCCGAAAGCAGGTAAGTGAATACAGGATAGACGCTAACGAAAGTTTCAACCGTAAATACGGAGTAATTGAAAAGAGCTAAGTACCTCAAAAAGTGTCCAAAGCCCACGAATATTCCTCCAGCAACGAAGGGCGTGTAATCTTTAATTTTAAATTTCACGTTTCCTCGATAAATTTTCAGAAAAACGTAAAAGAAAATGAGAGCTACTACGTATCCAACTGCAGTTCCAGCAACAGCCTCTGAAATGGGAGCTGTAAAATTAGTCAACATACTTTCCTTAGCAAAAACTGAAGCTAAAGCAGTCAAAAAACCAGTGGTTATTCCAGCAAGTATTCCATAGAGATCAGAAACTACTTCAAAAGTTAAAATTGCTACTCCCGCAAAAACCATTAACGCCATAACAGCAGTCTTAGCGTTAACGCTCTCTCCAAGCAAGAAATAGCCAAGAATTGCCGAGAATAGAATCCTAGTAGTTGCTAATGTTGCCGCTACGTTAGCACCAACTCTCGAAATGCACTGATAAAAAACGGCTCTGGCTAACATGAAGTGAAGTATTCCCGCAAAGATAGCGAATTCTAAAAAATTAAACAACTCGTTAATTTTAATTCTCGAAGTAATAAAAGCCGATATAATAGAAAGCAAAACAGCAGTAGTTCCTATGCTAACGAGTGTGCCTGTAAGCGTATCAGCTCTTAAAGTTCCTTTTCTAACGCAAATTTGGTGCAAGCTAAATAGAAAAGCTATCGCTAATAACATTTAGTTATAATCCTCTCGTCGTAATCAGCTTCAACCAAGTTTACGTCTCCGGCAAAGCCTATGTAGTCGTCTTTGACAACAACTATTCCATCAACGTATTTTCTCGCTTTACTCCAAAAGGTTTCCATTGCTTCTTCTATTTCCCTTTTTCCAAATCCCTCCTTTATTTCGTTTCCCAAAGCCGTAGCAAAAGCGTCTGCTACAAAGCCGTCTTCTGCAAGAACTACAGCAGCATCGCAATCCCCAAAGCTAATAGAGTGTCCATACCTTCCACTTGACGTGCAAACGGAGTAAATTCTTTCTTCTTCAAATTCAAGCTTTATCGCAAACTTTACAGGGTAAATGCCTATTAAAGCCTCTTTACCTCTCATAACTATATCTCCCCCGTTATCCACTATTACTCTACCTTCAACTGCCTCAACTGCGTATTGAGCTATGCCTCCCGCTACTGATGCCATTGGCCCGACTCCAGCGAGTTTTGAAGCTATGCACATTCTCCTTACAACCTCCTCCCCAAAAGGTTCGATTGGTTGTAAAGAGACGTAAAACATTGGATTTTCAACTATCGCTTTTTCTACTTGGTTTCTCGCATCAAGTATAGCTCTAACTACTTTTTGAAAGATTTCCTCACTATCTGCAATTACTGTTACAGAAGTTTCGCAGTATTGAAATCTAAACCTCATGTCGTAGGTAGTTTCAAAGCTTTTACGGGACAGACTTTAACGCAGTTACCGCAAAGAACGCATTTGTCGAGGAATTCAACTCTACCGTCTTGAAGAACTATTGCTTCGACTGGACATATGCTTATACATGCCCCGCAGTGAACGCATCTCTCATTTCTTTCAACTTTTTCTTTCAGCCTCAGAACTTCCACGCCCAACTCTTCAAACGCTTTTTCTACCTTCTCTGCAATAGAGTCGTCAACTTCTACTATTAACTCTCCTCTTCTCGGTCCAACTTCAGCTTTTATTATGTTTATCAAAGCCGAAGTCTTCAGAGTTACTGCCGAAATTACAGGCTTTCTAACGGCTTTTGAGTCAAACCTAAGTCTTAAAAACAATGTATCACCTCGCCAGAAGTTTACTCAAGTCCTCGCTCGTAACTATTCCAAGAACTCTCATAGATTTGTCAACTACGGGCAAAGCTGATATGTCGTTTTCCTCCATTTTCTTAGCTGCCAACTCTACTGCCTCTTCTGGATACGTAACGATAACTCTTTTAGTCATGATTTCTCCCACTTTACCCGTTTTTCCCATAGCTACAGCTTTTGCAACATCCCATGATGTAACTATTCCCACGAGTTTTCCATTTTCTACCACTGGTAAGTGGTTTACTCCTTTTTCTATCATGATCTTAGCAGCAATTTCAACGGAAGTTTCAGGTGATATGACTATAGCTTCACTCATAACGCTTTTAACGAGTTTAATTGCTGTTTTCATAGGTTTTAGTGCTTTACCGGGAGTAAGTCTTTCAACTGGGAACGTAAGTAGAAATTCTCCTCTTTCAATTCTTCTTTTCAGCTCTTCCATTATTTTTCTTGCCATGTAAACGCTCGAAAGAGGTGAAACTCTAACTTCCTCGCCGTTTATTTCTATTCTACCGCTTTTGAGTTCAGCATATGTGACTTCCCTCACAACAGGTCTATCTCTCCTCTGAACGCCAAAGTCCAATATTTTCGTTTTTATTTCTTCATCCCTAACTGCAAGTTTTTCTGCCATTTTACTATCTAAGACAGGGATCGGTATTCCAATTCCAACAAACATAGTAACTCCATAACCGGGCATATATGCAGCCCTTAGAAACTCTGGATCCATACTTTTCAAGCTCCCCTTAACCATCAAAGTTGCGTATCCCGGACAATGCTGAGTTCCGTGCCCTACGATGTATCCTTTACCTCCGCAAAGCAATATCTTTGTCCCAATTCCAATTGTTCTGAATTCGGGGTCGTTGTTAAGAGGGGAAATTTCTCCACATCCAGCAAAGGTAACGTTTCCGAAGTTCGGAAGTAGAGTGCCCATGTAAGTCCTTAAAAGCCTGTCAGAGGAGTTAGTAGCAGCGTTGTACCTCTGATAAGCATTTCTCGGATTGACCATTTCCGCAAAGTTTAAGTCTTCGAGAGTTATGACTGTTCTAACTTCTTTCGCCGGATAGCAGTCAGTCCCCTTAGATATGGCTTTTAACTCAACTTCTTCGCCTTTCAACAATTCTTCTATTACATGTGCTCCGCCATAATCTTCAGCTTTTTCCGATTGCTGAGTTGCACCGAGATAAGCGTCAACTGCCGCGATTCCCGTATAAGCTTCAACATCGTTTAACCAAACTCTCTGCATTCTTATTGGAGGGTCGGAATGCCCAAAATTGAGAAAAACACCAGTTGAGCACATCGCTCCAAAAGTCCCAGTTGTAACAACATCTACCTCCTCAGCTGCTTTTTCAGCACCAAGCTCTTTAACTATTTCTTTCATCTCTTCAGCAGTAACAACGCAAACACTACCCTCTCTAATCTTTTCGTTAATGTCTTCTACACTTTTCACGCTTGCTGGCAGATTAAAACAGTATATAAATATTTCCAGAAATCAATATTACTGTTAGTAATACTCAAAATAAAAAAAGAGAGTTACTTTCTCTTTTTCTTTATAACTTCTTCCAGCTTCTTTTCAAGAGGTTCCTCGTGGGTGTAAGGACACATGAGATAATGTTCAACAGCCTTTGCTATTGCATCTTTCGTAGCACTTTCACCCGTCTTCTTCTTAAGCTCTTCCAATACATGCTCCGGAAGCACAGTTTGTGCGTGAACGATCTTGACCATACTTCATCACCTAAGTTATGGTTTGTATGTCGAGAGTATTTAAGCTTTACTCATTATAATGATGTTAAAAATTATTGAGTTGAACAGTTGATTAGATTTACGGAATACGCTAAAAAATTTATTGAGATACTATTCTTATGACGTAATTTTCAACCTCCTCAATTTTTTTCTCGACAGTGCCTAAGTAGTTTTCAGGATTTAGCAGTATCTTTATTTCATTCTCGCTTAGAAGTTTGGATATCCTTTCTTCTTCCAAAAGAGCTTCGTAAAAGCTCTTACCCGAATAGGCTTTCATCGCTGCCTTTCTGACGATTTCATGTGCTTCTTGCCTGCTCATACCTTTCTTAGTTAAAGCGATCATAATAGCTTCGCTCATGTTTATTCCTCCCAACTTCTCTAAGTTTTCTCTTGCCCTTTCTTCGTCAACTATCAACTTTTTTACAACTCCAATCAACTTAGTCAGAATGTGGTCAGCTAAAACTGTTGACTCTACTAAGGTTATTCTCTCCGTAGAAGAATTCGTAAGATCCCTCTCCTCCCAAAGAATTGAACTCTCTCTCTGGGGTTCGTCAAAACCTCTTACAACTCTTGCTAATCCGCAAATGTTTTCGCAATCAATTGGATTTCTCTTGTGAGGCATAGTAGAGCTACCTACCTGTTTTTCTCCAAAACTTTCCATTAATTCAGAAACTTCCGCTCTTTGAAGAATCCTTATGTTTGTCGCTATCTTTTCTAAGGTTGCAGATAGATTCGAAAGAAAGGACAAGTACTCACAGTAGTGGTCTCTTGGGATTATTTGGGAAGAGATTATAGCTGGTTTTAATCCAAGTTCTCTCATGACTTCTCTTTCTATGTCTATTCCGTCTTCACCAAAAGCGGCTTGAGTTCCTACAGCACCACTCATTTGTCCAACGAGTAATCGGGGCTTTAGCTCTCTTAGCCTCTCAATGTGTCTCGCTATCTCTGCCGCCCAAAGAGCGAACCTAAAACCATAAGTCGTTGGCAAAGCTGCCTGACCGTGAGTTCTACCAAGGCAAACTGTTTTTTTATACTTCTCGGCTTTCTCTATTAGCAGTTTTGCAAGTTCAGATAATTTTTTCTCCAAGATATCTACTGAGTCTCTTAGCTGGGTTGCTGTTGCTGTGTCGATTATGTCGTTAGACGTCGCACCGAAGTGTATCCATCTCGCAGCTTCTCTGCTTACTTTTTCCACTTCTTCCGAGATTGCCTTTACGAGAGCCATGACGTCATGCTTTATTTCAGCTTCTATTTCTTTCACTCTTTCAGGAGTTACTTTCAAAGCGGCTTTTTCGGCTTTTTCTACTTCTTCTCTACTCAAATATCCTTTTTTTGCAAGAGCTTTCAAAAGAGCTATTTCAACGAGAATCATTCTTCGTATCTTTGAATCTTCACTCCATATAGATTTCATTTCATCTGTCCCATACCTGTAGTCAATCGGGTGGACTATCAAAACTCACACCTCCTCGAAAACGTCATACTCGACGCACTCTGGGTTCGTCAAGAATTTTAGGTTTTTCAGATCGTTAACGAGAGAGTACATATCTTCTTTCTTACTCAATCCCAACCAATCGGGAATTGCCGGTTTAACGAATTTTATTTCACTTACTCTGTAATTCTCGTTTTTAATCCATCCCTTATCTGTGTAGTAGTAACACGCACCCCTCAACTTTTGAAAAGGCTCGTAAATGGAAGAAAAATTCCTGCAAACCCAGTTAGCCATTTTTAATGGTTTTTCAGAAGGATTTATAGTAACATGCCCGTACTCTGGAGGTATTACCACTTTATCGCCTTTTTCAGCATAAACAACAAGAACTTCCTCAATTTCGTCATCTCTTTTACCCCTTTTCTGAAGTAAATAGATGGCTTCTCCTTCTAAGACTTCATACAACTCTGGATAACTAACGCAACCCTTTTTCGGGTGATAATGACCAAAAGTCTTCACGTATTCCTCACCTATTTTTGCCGGAGGAATTACCGTTATATCGTACCTCAAACAAGAGCTTTCTATAACTTTTCTGTCTTCTTCACTTTCATAAAGGTCTCTGTACATGTAATACGCTGGAAAATCTTCTTTAAGTGCTTCTGGTTTGAAAAGAACTGGCTTTAAATCTTTTG
>Ga0256833_1002350_pt1 | contig 13352 bp, 15 predicted proteins | sample 356284metaG_FD_190535 | JGI IMG/M metagenome (GOLD analysis project Ga0256833, IMG submission 190535) | Hydrothermal vent microbial communities from Mid Atlantic Ridge, Atlantic Ocean - 356-284 | ecosystem: Environmental > Aquatic > Marine > Hydrothermal vents | place: Atlantic Ocean: Mid...
TTTATCTTTACATCTTTTTTGTTCCTCCGAAAGACTTTTGTAGCTTCGATTTCCTCTATTAGCTGGTTGAGTGTGGGCTGCATACATCGTATCTCTGTTATTTATTTTTTCTTATTTTGACAGTCCCGTTAAGAAAACATTAAAGAAGTTCTTTAAATGGCTTGAGAAAGAAGAGATTGTAAACTGGTTTTCTTTAAAGAACGTGGAGACCAAGGTTACGCCCCAAGATCTTATCACAGAAGAGGAGAATTTGAGGCAATGCTAAAAGCATGTATGAACTCAAGGGATAGGGTTTTGGTTTCTTTGCTTTATGAATCAGGAGCAAAAATCGGGGAGATTGGATCAATGAGGGTGAAAGATGCGTCGTTTGATGAATATGGAGCAATAGTATGGCTTCCAAAGAGCAAAACAATTACAAGGAAGCTCAGAGTTGTTTATTCGGCAAGGTATCTCTCAGAATGGCTTTCTGACCATCCACTAAAAGATCCAGAAATCCTCGCTCTGGATAAAACTTACAGGAAGGTATGAGAGCTATGGTTTGGTGTCTATGTGCATTTAGCAAGTGAGGATGTTGAAGAAGCAATCCTGAAAATGTATGGAATTAAAACGAACGGTAATGGAAAAGACCTGGAAGTCAAGCAGTGTTTCCACAGCTTAATGGTTAGTCCGGCAGCATCCAGATTCTGCTCTCGTTGTAAACTTCCACTGACAGAAGAAGCAATTCAAGGAAATAGAAGAGTGGGAGAAGAGAAAAGTTGAAGCATTCAACGAATTAACAAATCTAACGTATTTTGGCTGAGTGGGGTTTAAAGGCAAAGGATTTCGAAAGGATCTCGCTTATGAGTCGCTCTACAACAAAACAGTCTATATCGAGTTCGATGAAACTGATGGCTTAAAGGGTTATTACGGCAGGTACCTTGCTTATGTTTACTTGCCGAACGGGACAGACTTCAATGCATTGCAAGGTTTTAGAGCAAAAATAAAGTCAAGATTTGTCGATTTCTGGTACTATCTCTGGCTTGCCAAGGAGGTTAAACTGAAAATCGTACCTATGAAGAGAAAAATAGCTTCACTATCGATTGATAAAGGAGTATTGAGATTAAACCAGAATGTTGTTGAAAAACTTGATGAGAAAGAGCTCAGGTATATCCTATTGCATGAGCTAATCCATCTAAAGGTGAATGACGTAAACCATGGCTCACTATTTATGAAAGAACTTGAGAAATACCTCGAATTTGAAAAAACCAGAGAAATTGAAATCGAGATAATAAAAAAGTTAATCCAATAAATAACTCAATAAACGAAGTTGTTGAAGTTATCAAAGCAGATAAAATCGTAAGGTTAACTTAGAAAATGTTAGCATATCCAGTTCCAGCGTTTAAAAAGATTTATAGAGTTTTTCCTTTCTTAAATATTCACCTCTGTCAATTAGATTATATACTACTACTTTTTCACCCAAGCGTGTAATGTCTTTTGCCGAGTATTTTGCTTTACCTATACCAATAACGTCCCCATACAGATTACAAACAAAAACTATATCGTTTTCCTTTATATCAGCTGTAGCTTTTAAGATTGATTTAGAAAATACATCTCTTCCATATAAAAACAACATTTCAGCTTTTCTATCAATGTAAACTTTCTTTTTTTCTTTTTTTATAAGAAAAAAAGAGCCTTCAAGAGAAAATCTAAACTTCCTGCCAACTTCTCCAACTTTTATTCCTGCATGAACGATTTTTTCTTTCAAATCACCGGGAAGGCTATCGAGGAATCCTCCAAGCTCCTTATCTAAAAGAAAAACATCTCTACCTGACAATCTAAGGTCGTATTTTTTGAGTTCTTCTTTGAACCCGTAGTACTTGGAAGCGTTTTCGAGAACTTTTTTCTTTTTCTTCCTACTCTCAAGCTTTTCCAGAATCATATTAGCCTCATTCTTTCCCGTATAATTCTGAATATTTCAGTTCTATCACCAATTCTAAAATCTTCAACTGCGTTTATTATAACTTCTCTTCCAGCGTACTCTTCCCTGTACTCTTCTTCGCTAAAAACAACTTCTCCATTTTCAGAAAACTCATAACCTTCGTTGTGCTCTTCTAAACCCACTATTCTATAAGTCTTTCTTAGAAAGAAAGGATAAGCCTCGTCGAAAAACCTTATTCTTGCAACAGTCTCACCAGCTATCAATGACGTGTTCATGCTCAGGGCATTCGCATTTATACCTATCTCCCCCTCCTCAAGTTCCGGGCTGTAACCGCCGACTTTGCTAACGTACATATCTGATATAACTTCCAACGGATACGCGTACATCGACTCACTTTTGAATAAAATTTAGTATATATTCTTTTTGGCTGAAAAATGTAGAGTTCAATAGCAAAAAACCTAAAAAATTATTACCAAATTTTATAATTATTTATTATGATAAAATTTAAAACAAAAAATATTAGATTTCTGGAGGTTTCGTACCAATTACGACTTTTTTGCCCGTTTCTTCTTCCACATCCTTCGCAAGTTTTTCTAAATCAATTTTACAGTATCCAGTCTTCACGGCTTTAACTATGCAAGAAGCTATAAAGACTACGTCGTATTCAACGCCGATTTGCTTTAAAACTAAGGACAAGTTGTTTAGTTTTGGTACTACAAGCCCAGGACAGCCACCACAACTCGTCCAAGCTACTATTTCTACCTCGTCAAATTCAGAGAATTTTCCCGCTTTTAGAGATAGAGCTTTGAAGCACCTTGCACAACCCATGCATATTCTGTCTCTTATTTTTTCGCAACAAACTACTACCGCTTTAACCATGATTGCTATACGTTAAGTATAATATTTAAATTTTTCTTCGATTTAAAGATTAAGTTGAATATTTAAACTTCCAGAAAAGTTTATATAATTTAACCAGAAAAAAAGAGCATGGTATCCTTAGTGCTCGTATCGTTAATATCATTTCTAACAGCATTCGTATTTGGATTGGGAGGGTTAGGTTCAGCTGTAGCTTTAATTCCAATTCTCGTTTTCATAGGCGTACCATTTCCCTTAGCAAGGTCAACTGGACTGTTTACGAATTTCATTTCAACGCTATCCCTAACTTTTCATAATCTCAGACATGGGAAGTTAAACTACAGAATTGCAATACCCTTAGTAGTTACTTCGGTGATATTCGCTCCAGTCGGAGCGTACGTTTCGTTTTTAATTCCAGAAAAAATAGTAGGTATGGCTTTTGTAGCTTTCCTGTTTTTTGCAGGTACAATGGTATTCGTGCCGAAGAAAAGAGAGGTTTACAAAAAAGACTGTCCGATAATCTTTCCAATACTCGTCGGTGCTTTTTCTGGATTTGTAGCTGGAATGCTTGGAATAGGTGGAGGGGGTTTGAGGTCTCCTATGCTAATACTATACGGACTTGATCCAAGAATAGTTACGTCCGTAGTTGCTTTAAGTGTAGTTTTTGGTTCTTTTTCGAGTTTTCTGACTTACTGGAAACTTGGAGGAGTTAACTGGCCCTTAATAATTTCCGCAGCTTTTCCAGCCATTTTTGCAGGATATACAGCAGGATATATAACGCACAGGTATTTGAAACCTCAGCACATAAAGAAGATACTTGGAGTAATTTTTTACATACTCGCAATTAAGTTTGCCTTAAAGTTCATGTAAAAATTTTTAAATTTTTAAGACGAATACATTTATGCTTGAAGAAATGTACGTAAAAGGAACTCAAGTAAATTATTTTTTTGTTTGCAAGACAAAGCTATGGTTGTTTAGCCACAGTATTACTATGGAAGACAGTAGTGATGCAGTAAAGCTCGGTAAACTCTTGCACATGCAAGTCTTTGACAGATACGAAAAAGAGTTGAAAATAGGTCCCATTGCAATAGACATAATTAAAAAAGGAAGCACAGTAGAAATAAGAGAAGTTAAAAAGTCGGACAAATTAGAAAAAGCTCATATTTATCAAACCATGTACTACGTTTATTACTTAAAAAAATTTGGAGTTAAGGCAAGAGCAATTCTAAGTTATCCAAAACTTAAGAAAACAGTAGAAATCGAAGTAGGAAAAAAGGAAGAGAAAGAGATAAAAAGAATTTTATACGAAATATTGGAAATATGCAAAGGTAATGTGCCAAAACCAGAGTACAAGAGCTTTTGTAGGAAGTGTGCGTACTACGAACTGTGTTTTTCGTAGGTGAAGTTTATGAGAAAAAACTACTACATAGTTTCAGACGGAAAAATTGTAAGAAAAGAGAACACTCTGTACTTTGAAAATTCAGAGGGTAAAAGAGCAATACCAATTAACGCAATATATTCTATTTACGCTTTGAGCTCTTTGAGTATAACTTCAAAAGCTCTATCTTTACTCGCGAAAGAGGGGATATGTATACACTTCTTCAACAGATACGGTTATTATATGGGTAGTTTTTACCCAAGAGAGACGTTAATTTCAGGAGATTTACTGATTAAGCAAGTTGAAAATTACCTCGATAGAGATAAGAGAATTTTCTTAGCCAAATCATTCGTTTCAGGAGCGATAAAGAATATGGAAAGAGTCCTCTCCTCAAGAGATATTAAACAAGATTTTTCGCACGAAATATCTGCTCTCAGCTATGCAAAAAGTGTAGAAGAAGTTATGGGTTGTGAGGCTTTAGCGAGGCAAAAATATTATTCCTGTTTTGATTCGATCTTAAAAGAATTGAAGTTCGAGAAGAGATCTAAAAGACCGCCTGAAAACGAAGTAAATGCAATGATTAGCTTTGGAAATTCCTTGCTGTATTCAACTGTTTTGTCTGAGATATACCACACACAACTGAATCCAACTATAAGCTATCTGCACGAACCATCTGAAAGAAGGTTCAGCTTAGCCTTAGATATAGCGGAAATTTTCAAACCAATAATTGTTGACAGATTGATCTTTAAGTTGGTAAATACCAAGGTTATCAGCAGAGAAGATTTTAGAAAAGATGTGGAAGGGATACTCTTAAACGAAAACGGTAAAAGAAAGTTTTTGAGAGCTTTCAACGAGAGGTTGGAGAAGACAGTAAAGCATAGAAAGTTAAAGAGAAACGTTTCATATCAGAGGTTAATTAGGTTAGAGTGCTACAAGCTGATAAAGCACTTGCTCGAAGTTGAGAAGTACGAACCTTTCGTCTTCTGGTGGTAACGTGTTCGTAATATTAGCTTACGACGTAAACGTTGAAAGAGTGAACAAAGTTAAGAAGTTTCTAAGAAAGTACTTGAACTGGATTCAAAACTCGCTATTTGAAGGTGAGCTAAGCGAGGCTGATTTAGAAGAAGTAAAAATGGGTTTGAAGAAGATTGTAAAAGAGGAGGAAGACATGGTTGTGATTTACAAGTTTAGAACTGAAAAAGCCGTAAAGAAGGAGATAATTGGATACGACAAAAGTAAAACAAATGATATTATATAAAAAATTTAAATTTTAATTATTTTATTTATTATTTTATATCCACTACTACTGTGAAGCTCAAGCTCTTTTCAGGTAGAACTTCTAACTTCCAGATGCCGTTTTCTGGATTTTTTACGCTGTAAACGTAGGTTCTCATTTTACTAATAACTCTATAGCCGTTTGATACGCTAATCACTTCTTTTTCAATTAATTCTGGCTTAATTGAAGCACCGTTCGGAGAAAGGAGTTTAACTTTTATCCCAGAAATCCCTATCCCAGAATTAGATTCGTAAGTCTTAAGCGGGTATATAATTGGCGGATACGTAACCGGTGGATACGAGGAAACTTTTACTTCAAGATATTTAGCATTCTTTACGATTATTTCTTTTACGTAAGGTTTTAAAACTCTGTAAACGCGGAAGTTAAGATTGATCGTTTGCATCCATCTATCGAGGCCCGGATCGTTTATGTTCAAGTATATACTTCCAGAAAGGGTTCCACTGGCGTTTTTGGGTATTTTTACAGTTAAAGTGACGTTAACGCTCGAATTTGGCGGTATCTTCGCTGGAGATGTTATTTTTATATCTTTTTCTGGTATAGCGTTTACAGAATACTCCGGTCTAACGTAAACAGGATTTATACTGAAACTTCTACAAGCTTTGTTTACTATTGTTATGTTATACCTATACGTATTACCAGCTTTAACTACATCTGAAATGTACTTAGGAATAATTTTAACACTCGGAGTTACGTAAACGTTGATGTTAAGAGTTAAAGCGTTAACGTACTTTGGAATTAACGCAGGTATTTTATCATTTGTAAAAGCTATTTGACAAGTGTAATACCCCTTTCTCGCTTTTTTAGGAACGCTAACAAATACTTTTACAACGGCAGATTTTCCCGCTTTTAGCTTAAAAGCAGTTTTGTTCAGCTTAACCCATCCAAAAGGAATTAGAGGAGAAAAAGGATTAAATATTACTCTGGGTTTAACGTAAACGTCTTTATCGTTAGGATTTTTTATTGTCACTGTAAAACTTGTGTTTTCTCCCGGTTTGAGTCTTAAAAACTTGTAGTTTGGAGTTATAATAAGCTTCGTTACGTTCATGAATGAATAATAAGAGTATTTTGCAATTGGTGTGGCAGTGGGTGTTGGTATGTAGTTAGGGTAGCCAGCTAATGCACAGGCTGAAACCAATGCGAGAATTCCAAGAGCTACAACCAAAGCTCTCATAAACTCAACTTTATTTAAAAATATTAAAAGTTTTTGTCCTGTTGGTTGAGTTAAATTTAGTTTATATATTATTTTTATAACTATATTTTAATATTTTCTTAATTTCCTTATTTAAAATTTTTATAAATCTTTTATCCAAAACATTAAGCACGTAAAAACAAACTCGTGATCAATAATTCGTGATCAATCAGTTCAGCCAAATCTTTCGGAGAAGAATAAATCGGGATGGATCAACATCGATTATTCTCACTTTTTACCGGTTAATACTGAATTTTAAGGACTTTCCAGTTTTTACCTTTTTTGATTTTGGCTTTGGTGAGGTAGTATTCAAGATTTCTTGATTTTGTTGAATATAATTTTTATTTGTTCGATTTATAGTATGTAGGTATCATTAACTTCTGCACTATAGTCAAACCCGATCTCATAGCTGTAAGGATAGCGACAAATCCAGTAAGTCTTTGTTCTCCTGCCTTTTTGGACCTCTTTAGAATAAAACCATCCTGACCCCTTCTTCATATCTTCCAACAAATAGTATAACTGTATTTTTGCCATGTTTTCTACTCTAAGGGCTTTGTCTCCATCTTTTTCATAAATACACTCTGGTATAACGTCAACATACTGGATTTTCTCATCTCTAACTTTGAACATCAGACCTTCTTCGTCATCAGATGCAATTTTCTTCCAATGATACCCAAAGACTGCACATTTTCTGAGAAAGGATAGGAGATTACTTGGAACATCAAGTGCATAATCTGCATAAACTTTATCACATAATTCTTTAATCTCTTTATAGCTCACTGGTCTCTGGTAATCCCCTATAGCCAATTGTACTTTATTGAATATATCTTTATCATAGGGAAGGTATTTTTCCGGCATGTAAATCTTCAAGGCGTGTTCAATTCCATCGTTCCACATTTTGCTGTTTCTGTTTAGTCTTCCTGCTCTCTGCCCAATAGCATCTGGTGGAGCAAGTTCGGAATACATAACATCACACGAAATGTCCAATGAGACTTCAATTACTTGCGTTGCAACCAGAATGAAGGGTTTGCTTTTGATTCTACTGTAAATTTCGTTTTCTTTTTTCACTCTATCGTTGTAAGTAAATTGAGAATGATAGAGCATTATGTTTGGCTCGTCTAAGTTTTTAATCTCCTCCTTTAGCCTTAAATAAAGTTGTTTTGCCCTTTCAACAGTGTTTAAAATTGCAAACTGTGTCAGCCCTTTTCTGTAGTTCTCCACAATCTCAGCTACAACATCATCATCAAATACGGATTTCTCATATAATTCAAGCTTAAATGGTCTGAATTCAAGACCCTCCTCGTCAATAACGTGTATGTAGCAGTTATCCAGCTCTTTAAGCATAAAATCTGGTAGAGTACCTGACATAAGTAAATGGGGAATGTCCATTTTTGTTAACAACTTAAACAGAGTTAACAGATGTTCTAAGGTTAGTTTCTCGTAGTAGTGCACCTCATCAAAAATAATAACGGCATTCTGTAGATTTCCCAAAGCAAAATCAGCCTGACTAAATCCCTTAACGAATGAGTAAATTAAGTGATCTACTGTCGTAATTGTTATCGGCTTGAAAAAGATGTTGCCTTTAAACGTTTCACTTCTTATTTCCTCTACATCTTTTTCTTCCTCAAAATCTTCATCAGCTTCTTTCTTTAAGTCGTCTCTAAGTTTAATAAAGCATCTTCCATGGTAAAGCCCAACGTTCTCCTCACCAAAAATTGCTTTGAGTCTATCATACATAGCGTTGCTTGTCGTTTGTGTAGGCATTGCAAAAACGATTTTGTTTCTTCTGTATTTTTCTAACGCATTCAGTGCCCACAGTAAAGCTGCCTCAGTTTTACCCCTGCCACATGGGGCAAAAAGGGTTACGAATTTTGGTACATCAAGTATGTCTTTTTGGAATTTATAGGGGTCTTTACCTCCAAGAACTGTTTTAATGGGGTCTTCAACTTTTAGAATCGGAACGTATTCATCAGGATTTTCAAGGACACCGTCAAATAGCCGTTCTTTACCATTATTATAATTTTCTACAAAGTTTGAGAAGTGTGCACTTGCATAATCGTCACACGTCTGAAGTATTGCAAAGAAATACGAGAATATTGACTTTATGCGTTCCCAGTTTCTGTTTTCGTCTATGTACATCTTTATTTTCCTAATAAGACTTCTCCTGACCTTCTCAATTCTCTTCCATCTAAACTCTGGAATAGTTACGGTAAACCCATCAAATTCAAAAAATTCGTTGAATTTAAGCTCTTTATACACCCCTACAGCCCTATTTACGAATTCTACGATTTCACTTTCCAGAAAGGTTGGTTTTTCAAACTGGTTGTAATCGGAGTACAACTGGTCATAAAGCTGAGTGTGATGTCCAAGAATTGCAGCAAGTTCTATTGGGATCTCTATAATTGTGTCTGTAAAAGACCCGTAAAGTAAAAAGAAGCCATAATAGGCATGTGGATACTTCTGAGACCTTCTGTTTTGCCTTATGTTCTCCTGAAATTCTTTCGTCAACTTACCAATATCGTGAAGATACACAGTTAAGAAGAGGTTTCTTAGAAACTTTTCTTTGTTCAGTCCCCACCTTTCACAAAACTGATCAATTACGTCGTAGTTTCGCCGGATGTATGCTTTAAGTATCTTAAGCGCATCTTTAGTGTGGCCTTCAAGGGTTTGGAAATATTTTTCTCCGTTTTTGAGTTCAAGTTTTGCTATGGATCTTTTCCACAATTTCATCTACTCTCCCCAGTAACTCTCTTAAAAAATTTATACAATCATCAATAATTTGAATTTGTATAGTCAAAAACTGATGCCATTCACTAAGTTCGTGCCGATTGACTCCTACAATACTACGAACGTACTCGTTTACAATGTTCTCTTCATTTTCTTTTATTCTTTTGTGGGCATAGCAATTTCTTAAACATCGAAATAAGTTTAGATAATTATTTTTTCCAAAGATGTCTTTAATGGCTTGTTGAACATCATTTCTAAGATCTTCTAAAAATAGATGAGCAAATTCTATAACGAAACTTCGAAAACTTAGTTCGTCTATCGCAATAGTCCCAAACCATTTAAATGCAATCTCCAAACTTTCGTGAGTTGTGTTAAACATCGATACTCTACATTCTCCAAAAATCGAATTATCAATATAACACCTCAATTTAATCAAGGTCATCCACTTCACTCTTTGTAAGTCTTCAAAATACCATATAGCTGAATCCCTCAATTTATCGACATTTACCTCAAATCCATAGAAAATCCACAAGTCATCTTTAATTTGCTCAAATCCTATGCTTTCCAAGACCTCAGTCTGGATTTCGCTTAAGCCAGACACATATATGATCGTGTATCCTTCACCGCCAGATTCCACTTTCTGATAATCTAAGATATCTACTTGCAAACTATTTCTCAAGAAATACTCAATAAAATCGTCGATGTTTGTAGGAATCAAGTCACCCATACATTCTCGCCTTTCCCGAAACTAATACTCCTAAAAGCTCCTTTAATAGGAGTATTTACGGGGATTGACACAGTCTTGTACTCTACACTAAATGTCCTCCCAACTCTCACAAACTTATATGGTAATCTTTGCACAATACAACCCTCGTAAACACCCTCAACGACACTCCAAACTTCATCTGCTTCTGTTTTCTCCACCTCTACTGGCTTAAAAACTTCTATGTCCACTAAGTCATCTGAACCACCAAGATACAGAGGTCTTTTGGGATTCAGGAGAGCTGAATACACTTCTTTAATTCTCTCGTCATCTCCAACCAGAAATATCTCGTAGCTCGGTTCAACCAAAAACTCTCTGAACATAGGCGAAGATGGAAATGTTCTCTGGTATTTCTTGCCAGTCCCCTTCAACTTCAGAATCTTTGCCATTTCTCTACACTTTTCAAAGTTCAGGGGTTTTATTCCAATTTTAAACCATTCCTGGACTCTTAGATCGTCTCTGGGCAACCCAAGAGCATTCGAAATCATACCTCTAATTGTAGTGTAGGGTGGAATAAGATAAGTCAAAATAAGGGATGTAGATGTTGGCTCCCTGAACGTGGTAAAATACGGGCAGTCAATTCTAAACTTCAGCCCAAGCATGCCAATCCCGTTATAGCGTTTGCTCATTTAGAAACTTCAACGCCTCTGTTATAGCCTCATTCGTGCTCTTAACTTCGACTTCAAGTTCTTCCAGTTTATCTTTCACATCACCTTCGTTTTCAATAACACCCGGCAAGATTCCAGCAATTATCTTCGGACTGTATTCTTTAACATCCTTAATCACTGCTTCAAGTCTCTCCAAATCTACAGCCCCATCGCCTACACTCAAAGCCTTCTGCAATCTGTGAGAATATACATTCTGGAAAGCAATTATAATCAAATCTGGTGTAAAATCTGTGAGCAACCTTGCCTGTTTTGAGTAATCCGACAAGTATCTGATAGCTTCAAGAACTTTTGAAATCCTTTTCTTTCTTTCCTCGCCACTCAAATAGTGCTCAATTTTGACTGTTCGCTTCTTCTCGTCAATTACTTCCTCTCCACCGACTCTAACGACATCTATAGCTATTCCACATTTGTACAGGTTAACACCAATTTCAACATTGACGATGTCGCCGCTCATTTCGCCTTCCGCCATTCTGTGCCTTCTTGTCAGAAAATCCACAACAGCGTTATCTTCAAATGGCAATAGTCCTATGGCCGGCGAAACTTTAACTGGTGAAACTCGTGTAATCGCTCCACCCGGATGCCCTTCTGGATAGCCCGGCAGTACCGTTCCCTTTTTTATTGTTGTCATGAATCCAAACAGGTCACATCCAATACACTCCCGAATATTTCCACAAGTTTCCCCCTTATCATTAGGCACGCATATGTATTCTTTTTCGGGATCGAGACCTCTTCTGATTGCCTCCTTGATGTAGTATCTCATCGCCTGTCCTGAAACGTAGGGATATTCTACGCCATTCTTTTTGTATTTTTTAATATCTATAAAATTTGCTTCACCCTCTCCAGCATTCAAATTGGTTAAATCAGTCTGGGACAACCACACAATGCTTATGCATTTCATTTTTCTACACCTCCTTTTGACATCTTATCTATCGCATAGTACATTGAAGAGTAAACAACCAGCAAATCTCTGACCTCCTTCCACCCGTCTTTATTTTCCTCAACAATACTCTTTACAAGTTGAATTAGCTCATCTAGTGCTGTGGGTTTAACCATCTTCAAGTCCTTTTCATCCATTCCTGGAATTTTTCTTGCTATTTCTCTTAAGACGCTCCAAAATTCTTCCACAGTTCTAACTTTGTCCATTTTGTACAGCAGAGATGCGTTGTTTCGAGATATCTTTGCAATAATATTTCCAACACTTTTTATAGCATCGAGCTTCTCCTTGGAAACACCCATTTTTCTCCACCTCCACACAAATAATAACTCCTCCAGAGCCTGTCTAGTTTCGGGGATAAAGGAAACATAACCACCCTTTCTGGGCAGCAAACAATTTGTAAAAGCTCGGAAATTATCAAGTAGGAAGAATTTAGATAATCTCTCCTGAATTTCTCTCGTGATTTCCCAATCAACGCCGTTTTTATTCTGAGAGTAAAAACGCATTTTGCTAAATATTTCTTTATAAATATAATTACAATTTTCTCCATTTTCATAGATGTGCCTAAGGATCCCCAAGATTCCTTTTTCAACGTTTATTGAATCAACTTTTATATTTTTCACAGCTCCAAACGGAATTTGTAGCACTACCCACTCATTTGCTATTGTATCATCTATTGCATTCTCAATGAATTTCTCATAAAAGCAAAGTAGCGTGGAATACTCTCCAGGAGTGTTTTCAACGTCGTTTGAGTTCGGATTGGTGCGTATGTTTGAATACCTGGCTGTATTGTTTAAAATGCCCGAATATACACAGGACTTCTTAAAATCGTTTAGCTCTCTTAAACTGGCAAAATAGGGTAGAAATAAAAATGACTTATCTCCCGGAAAAGTTCTGTAAACTAAGGCATCATCCGTCCATTCAAGAATACCAATGAGATAGCAAAGCGGACAAAGGTTATCATAGTATTCTTTGAGAGATAGTACTCTTCCATCTTTATAACTTCTCACGCCGCTTAAACTTGCTATTTTTGTGACAAAGGGGTAGTTTGCCTGCTGTAGCTTCTTAACAGATCTATCAAAAGCTCGCCCACATAAAATGCACCTGCTTTTTCCCTCTTTTAAGTCAAATATTTTCGAAACAATTTCAGCTGTTTTTTCTGGCTTGTACAAGTCTTCCTTAAAGGCTACCTTTCCACCGATCTTTTTCTCTTCCTGCAATATCAAGTGGTCTTTCTTAATCTCCTTAATTTCACCAGTTTTTTCGTTTTTTTCAATGACTATCAAATTTTGCCTTTTTTCAATAATGCTCTTTGCTAATTCTTTGATGAACTCTTCTTTATTCTTCACTTCAAGTTTTATTGAGGTATCTGTTAGCTCAACATTACATGAGTCCAGATTTCTTAGTATTCTGAAAAAGTTCTCGAGTCCGTTATCCATCCAAGGATCTTTGTAAACATTAAACTCGAGGATCACAATTATACCCCCCAATATTTCCTCATACCACCTTCACCATCCCAAACCATACGCCCTCCTTACAACCTCAACAACGAACTTGGCATCCTCTATAGCTTGCAAAGCCTCCTCTGCAGTATATTCTTCGAGAGGTATGAAATCTTCAGCT
>Ga0256833_1002351_pt1 | contig 13348 bp, 7 predicted proteins | sample 356284metaG_FD_190535 | JGI IMG/M metagenome (GOLD analysis project Ga0256833, IMG submission 190535) | Hydrothermal vent microbial communities from Mid Atlantic Ridge, Atlantic Ocean - 356-284 | ecosystem: Environmental > Aquatic > Marine > Hydrothermal vents | place: Atlantic Ocean: Mid...
TCGCTCCCCAGGGACAGGAGCTCCTTGGCGTCGGCTAGGACACGGAAGAAGCGGTCGAGGATCAGGGGAGGAAAACGGGGGTCCTTGGCGAAGAGGAGATCTTTGAGATGGAGCGTCAGTTCGTCGATGATCATCTCCGTCTCGTATTCGGCACTCTCACGGACAAAATCGAGAATCGCCGTTTCCTTTTTGTGCAGGATATCGTCCAGGAGCCCGTCGAGAAGCGCCGGCTCGATGATGCCGAGCATTCCCGTCACCGTGGGAACGTCGACGCTCCCTTTGGCGTAGACGATCGCTTGATCCAGCAGCGTCAGGGAGTCGCGAAGGCTTCCCGCCCCGCTTCGGGCCAGGATCTCCAGAGCTTCGGGTTCGTATTCGACCCCTTCGAGGTGGAGGATATGCTCCAGGTGGCTTTTGACCAGACGGGGAGGGATCTTTTTGAAGCGGAAGTGCTGGGTTCGGCTGAGAATCGTCGCCGGGAGCTTGAGGGGGTCGGTGGTGGCCAGGATAAACTTGACGAAATCGGGGGGCTCTTCGAGAGTCTTGAGGAGGGCGTTGAAGGCCTGGGTGGTGAGCATGTGCACTTCGTCGATGATGAAGATCTTGAAGCGGCCGCTACCGGGTTTGTACTTGGTATGTTCGATCAGCTCTTTGATGTCGTCGATCCCCCGATTGGAGGCGGCATCCATCTCGATGATATCTATGTGGCGATTTTCGTTGGCCATGGTACAGTGCGGACACGCTTCACAGGGGCGGGAGGTCGGGCCTTTTTCGCATAGAAGTGCCTTGGCGAAGATCCGGGCGGTGGAGGTCTTGCCGCTGCCCCGCAGGCCGGAGAAGAGGTAGGCGTGGGAGAGACGGTCGCCGTCTAGGGCCTGGACCAGGGTCTGGGAGACCGCCTCCTGACCGACCAGGTCGTCGAAGGAACGGGGACGATACTTACGAGCTAGAGCCAGAGACAAATTTGTTTCCTTGTTTTTGAAGCTGTCGGAAGGGATATTATGAGATTCTATTGTAATGGATTTTTGCTTTCGCATTTATAAAATGCCTGGGAGCAAGTGTTTATGGGGCAAGGTTTGGTTATCATAACTTTCATAATCTCCAGAATGACCAGGAGGGAAGATGAGGCTGGACGACGAACGGGAGAGTCGCCACGTCGAGGATCGACGTTATAGTGGTGGTGGCGGCGGGGGACGGCTTTCGGCCGGGGCACTGATGATGCTTTGGCCCCTGATCCGGGGACTTTTGCGGACCAAAATCGGCTGGGCGATTTTGGCCGTCGGTTTCATCGCCTATATGAGCGGCTTCAATCCGCTCTCACTTTTGGGAGGCGGCGGGACGACATCCCGTCCCGTAGATCGGCAGAAGGATGACCGTCAAGCTGTTTTTATCAAAAAAGTACTAGCCTCCACCGAAGATGTCTGGACTTCGATACTCCGGCATTACGGCCGCTCCTACCGGCCGCCGACACTGGTGCTTTTCCGTGGGAGTACCCGCAGCCGCTGCGGGTATGCCAGTGCTCAGACCGGACCTTTTTATTGTCCTCGGGATAAAAAGATCTATCTGGATCTGGGCTTCTACGACGAGCTGGCGCGACGGCACGGTGCACCCGGGGATTTCGCCCAGGCCTACGTCCTGGCCCATGAGGTCGGCCATGCGGTACAGGATCAACTGGGGGTGCTGGGCAAGGTACATACGCTGCAGACGCGTGCTCTGAGGCAAGGAGACAAACGACAGGCCAATCACCTCCAGATTCCCGTGGAACTCCAGGCGGACTGTTTCGCCGGGGTTTGGGCCCATCATGCCCGCAAATATCTCGAACCCGGAGATATCGAGGAGGCGATGAACGCCGCATCGAAGATCGGAGATGATACGCTCCAGAAACAGGCCCAGGGCTATGTAGTGCCCGATAGCTTCACCCACGGGACTTCAAAGCAGCGGATGGAGTGGTTTATGCAGGGATATCATTCCGGTGATTTGAAAGCTTGCGATACTTTTGCTCAGCTCTCTCGGCGTAGGTAGTCCAGTAGGCGGTCTCCGGGCATCGGCTGTGCAAAAAGATAGCCCTGCTGAAGCCGGATACCCATCTCCTTGAGCGCTTCGGATTGTCGTGAGGTCTCTACGCCTTCAGCGACGCAATCAAGATGATAGAGACTGGAGATATCGCTGATAAGCTGTATCAGTGCCCGGTCTTTAGGGTTTCGAGGAAAGTCTTGCAAAAAGGAGCGGTCAATTTTAAGTTCGTTGACGGGAAGGGACTGGAGATAACGCAAAGAGGAGTACCCGGTGCCGAAATCGTCGATGGAGACTCCGATACCAAAGGAGCGTAAAATTTCGAGACGCTCTTTCTCGTCTTCAGTACAATTCAGTAACTCCTCTTCGGAAACTTCGATGATCAATGAAGGGAGATATTTTTGGTATTCCCGGAAAAGCGGAGAAAATTCGGCATAGGTGAAATCATTGAGATAGGCGTTACAGGCCAGGGATATTCCCAGCCCCGCTTCATGCCACGTTTTCAGGTCTTTCAAGGCGCGGGTCATGATCAAGTGATCGATACGGTGGATGAGATGGTGGTCGCGGGCCAGGGGGAGAAACTCTTCCGGGAGTGCGAAGATTTCTCCATTGAGAGAGAGCCAGCGTGCCAGGGCTTCGACGCGTACGACCCGGCCGGTCGTCACATCGACGATGGGTTGATAGTAGGGGTAGAATCGTTCGGCTTCGATCGCTTCTCTGAGGCTGTCGAGTCCGTGATAGTGTCGGGTAATCTTCTCTTCCATATAGGGTTGAAAGCGAACGGCGTTGATTTGGGGAGTGACCTTGGCGACCGAGAGTGCAGAAGCGGTACGGGTAATCAGCTCTCCGACGCTTTTGGCGTCTTCGGGATAATGGGCCGTACCGATGTTGTAGTGGAGTTTCAGCTCCTGGCCGTTGACCATTAAGGGTAAATCGTGTAGATGCCGGCGGAGTTCGGCGACAGGATCGTCGGAGGATTGCGAAGGACTTAGCGTGAGCATATACTCATCGGCGCCGTAGCGATAGGCATTGCCCGTCGAAGCCAATGCTTCAAGACGGGCGGCTAGTTCCACGAGAATTCGGTCACCGAAATCATGGCCGAAAGTTGCATTGAGCATGGAAAACTCTTCGATATCCAGACTGGCGAGGATAAAGGGAGTGCCGCTAGAAATCTTTCTCTCCAGATCACTGAAAAGGGTGTGGCGATTGGGCAGGCCGGTCAACGAGTCATAGCGCTCGAAGTAGTCGCTGCGCCGCTTTTCAAATATCAGCTCGCGCTCCAACCTCTTTTGGGCTGATATATCTTGAACGATGCCGATCATGCGTCGCGGGGTTCCGTCCTTTTCACGCTCCAGGTAAGCTCGCTCATGCACCCAGACCTCCCGCCCGTTCCGAAGACGGATTCGATGTTGCAGATCATAGAACTTTTGTGTACCTGCAAGAACCTGATCGACCTGTTCTTCTACTGCTTTTCGGGTAGAAGGATCGAGCAGGGAAAGGAATTTGTCGTAAGAGGCTTCTTCTTCGTAATCCAGGCCGTAAATTTCCCGCTTGCGCCGACTCCAAAAGGTTTGTCCTGTTTGAATGTCCCACTCCCAATACCCGATCCGACTCACCCTTTCGGCCAGTTCCCAAAGCCGTTTGTAGTCCGAGGTCATCCGCTCTCCTTTGCTACCTTAAGTAGTATACAACTTTTCGTCATTATTCTCCACTCAGCTTTGCCGCAAAGTAGATGATGTAATGGCAAGTTCGCTATAATCACCCAATTTTAAGATGGAGTCGTAACAGTGAGCTACACCCCCAAGGCAATCGAATCCAAGTGGCAGCAACGCTGGGAAGAGGAGCGGGCTTTCGAACCCTCGGAGGATCATAGCCTCGAGAAAAAGTATATCCTGAGCATGTTTCCCTATCCCAGCGGGCGGATCCATATGGGCCATGTGCGTAACTACGCCATCGGCGACGCCCTGGCCCGCTACTACCGCAAGCAAGGCGTCAACGTCTTGCACCCCATCGGCTGGGATGCCTTCGGAATGCCGGCGGAAAACGCGGCCATCAAGCACAAGCGCCACCCCAAGGAGTGGACCTACGACAACATCGCCTACATGCGCAAGGAGCTCTCGGCTTTGGGGTTGAGCTTCTCCAAGGATCGGGAGTTCGCCACCTGCGATCCTCTCTACACCCGCTGGGAGCAGGAGTTCATCATCCGCATGTTCGAAGCGGGACTGATGTACCGGGAGAGCACCACCGTCAACTGGTGTGAAACCTGCCATACCGTCCTGGCCAACGAACAGGTCGAAGAGGGGTGCTGCTGGCGCTGCGACAATCCTGTCGTATTGCGGGAGATGCCCGGCTACTACATCGACATCCTCCGCTACGCCGAGGAGCTGCTGGAGGATCTGAAGCAGCTCGAGGGCAAGTGGCCCGAGCAGGTCCTGACGATGCAGCGCAACTGGATCGGCCGCAGCCGGGGCTTGGAGTTTCGCTTCGAATTGAGCGACGCGAGCAAAGCGAAGCTCTCGGGCTGCTTCGAGGGCTATGAGGTCTTCACCACCCGCCCCGATACGATCTTCGGCGTGACGTACTCGGCTCTGGCACCCGAGCATCCGATCGTCAAGTATCTCCTCGAGCACGATCTGCTCGATCCCGAGATCGCCCGGCGTATCCAGGCCATCGCCAACATGAGCGAGAGGGAACGTGCCCAGGCCGAGAAGGAGGGCTACCCTCTGGGGCTGAGCGTCATTCATCCCCTGACCGGCGAGGATATTCCCGTCTGGACCGCCAACTTCGTGCTGGCCAGCTACGGCGGCGGAGCGGTCATGGCGGTACCGGCGCACGATGAGCGGGACTACGAATTCGCCCTCAAATATGGCCTGCCGATCAAGCGGGTGATCGAAGGGGGCGAGTTGCCCTATACCGGCGACGGAGTGCTGACGGATAGCGGCGTCTTTACGGGCAAGCCCAACCGGGAGGCGATGAAGGAGATCATCGACTTTTTCGAAGCCGAAGGGCTGGGGACGAGCCAGATCAACTACAAGCTGCGCAACTGGGGGGTCAGTCGCCAGCGCTACTGGGGCGCGCCCATTCCCTTCGTCCACTGCCCCGTCTGCGGCCTGGTGCCTGAGAAGATCGAGAACCTGCCCGTGACGCTGCCCGACGACGTGGAGATCACCGGCGAGGGCAATCCCCTGGAGAGCCATCCGACATGGAAGCACTGCAGCTGCCCGCAATGCGGCGGCGAAGCGACGCGGGAGACCGATACGCTGGATACCTTCGTTCAGAGCTCTTGGTATCAGTTTCGCTACGCCACCGATCCTGCCAAATGGGAAGAGGTAGGCATCGACAAGAGTGACAGCGACTATTGGATGCCCGTCGATCAGTACATCGGTGGCATCGAGCATGCGATCTTGCATCTGCTCTACGCCCGCTTCTTCACCAAGGCACTGCGGGATTTGGGCTATCACGGCATCGACGAGCCCTTCAGCCGGCTGCTGACCCAGGGGATGGTGCTCAAAGACGGGGCCAAGATGAGCAAATCCAAGGGCAACACCGTCGATCCCGACGCCATCGTGGAGCGCTACGGGGCCGATACGGCGCGGCTCTTTATCCTCTTTGCCGCACCGCCGCAGAAGGAGCTGGAGTGGAACGACAGCGGGGTGGAGGGGGCCTACCGCTTCCTGCGCAAGCTCTACGCCCGCAAGGAGAAGGTCCGCCACGACTGGATGCCCGAGATCGACCACGACGCCCTAGCTCCCGAGGCCAAGGAGGCCAGAGCCAAGGTATACGAAGCCCTGCGGCGAAGCAAGGACGTCTTCGAGAAAACCTTCGCCTTCAACACCCTCATCGCCGCGGTGATGGAGGCGCTCAACGCCCTGGACAAGCAGAGCGACGAGGCGGTCTGGAGCGAAGGAATGTACATCCTGCTGCACCTGCTCGAGCCCATCGCTCCCCATATCGCCAGCGAACTGAGCGAAGAGCTTTTCGGCCGGGAGAACTTGCGCCGAGGCATTCCGATCAAGGAGGAGGTTTTCGTCACCGAAAGCGTCACCTACGCCGTTAGCATCAACGGCAAACGCCGCAGCGAAGTGGCCGTTCCCGCCGAGGCCGACAAGGAGCAGATCCTAGAGATGGCTAAAGAGGCGGGCGCCAAGTGGCTCGAGGGGATGACGATCGTCAAAGAGATCGTGGTGCCGGGCAAGCTGGTCAATTTCGTCGTCAAGAAAACTTGACGACGAAATTGAAGTGAAGAGTGAAAAATGAAAAGTGAAGAGCCGCGCCACAAAAAGGTGCTTTGATCCCGAAAGTGTAAAGAGAAGATGAAGGAGAGCAAGATGTCGTATCCAAAAACAGTGGACTTTTTGAAAAAAAGCCGACCCAAACTCTTCACTCTTCACTCTTCACTCTTCACGCTGATGATGAGTTTGCTTATCATCAACGGTTGCGGCTACAAACCCGTTGCGCGATATGGTCAACGGCTGCTCCCAGATCCGGTCTACGTGGATGTGCATCTTAGCGGCGTCGAGCCCCAAAACGGGGTCTATCTCAAGGATGAGATCATCAACCTTCTCAAAAATCGATTCCATGAGCGGGTCACGCTGAAAAAAGCGGGGGCCAAAAGCCAAATAGTCGTCCCGAGCTATACGATCGACTATTCGCCTCTGACCTATGACACCAACGGCTACGTGACGCGTTATCGGGTGACAAGCAGCATCAAGTTCCGCTTGATCACTCCGAAAGGGACGCTCCATAAAACTATCTCCAGTACCGAAGATGTGAATATTCAGCCCGGAGCGCTCACCAGCTCCGTCGCCAGGGATGAGGCGATCCGGGTGGCCATCCGTAAGGCGATGGATCAGTTTGTCGCCTATGTGGCACAAAAGGGTTATGGTAAGTGATTCCCTCTTTTTTTGATTTTCTCGAATCCAAACCGCTCTATTACAAAGCAATCGACCATGAGCGGATCCACCGGGCCTACGATTCAATTCGAGGGGATTTTGCTCATCCGCCGGTGATTCATATCGTCGGGACCAACGGGAAGGGAAGTACGGGTAGGATGATTGCCCATTTGGTGCGATCATCCGGAATGGAAGATGGCAAAGGCGTAAAAAATTCTCAACTCTCCGTCGGGCACTACTCCTCGCCCCATATTCTCCGCTTCAATGAACGCATCTGGATTGACGGTGAGGAGGTCTCCGACGAGGCGTTGGAGGAGGCGCACCGGAGGCTCTATTCGCTACTGGGTCGTCAAATAAGCGAAGCGTTGAGTTATTTTGAATATACGACGCTGCTGGCGCTGTTGCTCTTCGAGCGTTGCGACCTGATTGTGCTGGAGGCGGGGCTCGGAGGCGAGTATGACGCGACAAACGTCGCCGAGAACAAACTCCTCACGGTCGTCACTCCTATCGGCATCGATCATCAAGCTTTTCTCGGAGAGACGATCGAAGAGATTGCAGCGACCAAACTGCGCAGTATCGCACCCGGTGCTAAAGTCCTATTGTCGCCGCAGCCCTACGATGAGGTTGTTCCCATTGCCAAGCAGATCGTGGACGAGCGTAAAGCAAAGCTGCAGATTATGGACAATTCCGAACTTCAGAACCCAATATTTGACATCCTTCGCAAGGAGAAGGGGTGGCCGGGGTTTCTACTGGAAAATGCCCGAACGGCTCTACAAGCACTGGAGATTATTGGAATCGAGGCGGATCCGGAGGGTCTGAAGGATCTCGAACTTTTTGGACGCTACTACCCCGTGGCGGAAAACATTCGCATCGACGTCGGTCACAATCCTCTCGCGGCCCGGGCGATCACACAAGTGATGGAACCTGAGACGGTCCTGATCTACAATGCGCTATCAGATAAGGATTTTTCCCAGGTACTCCGTACTTTTCTTCCCAAGCTCAAACGGGTCGAGCTCCTTCCCATCCCGGGAGAACGAAGCGCTTCGATGGAGGAGATCGAGGCGGTCCTGGAGGATCTGGAGATTCCCTGGAGTCTATTTGACGGGCAGCTTTTCAGCCACGAGCACTATCTGGTCTTTGGCTCCTTCTATACGGTTGAAGCGTTTTTGAAGCGATTCATGCTTCACAAAAGCGTCAACTAGAATTTCCCATATCAAGGGACAACACTGATGAATACCGCACGACTCTTCGAATACCTTTCTGGGGCATCCCACCCTGCGCCCGAACTGCTGGTCGTCCGGAACGACAGCGGCGCTCTCAAAGCCAAAACGGTCTGCGACTATCTGGGCAAGTCCGCCTTTGTCCTGCCTCAGCTTCGGGTCAGTCCGGGGGAGGATCTGCGCAGTTACGAGCTTGAGATCCGGGAACTTCTTTCGACTCTGGGGGCTTGGCACCGACAGGAGGGAGAGAAGTGTCTCATCGCTCCTTTGCGCACCCTGAGTTTGCCGCTGCCCAAGGCAGAGGCCTTTGCCCAGATGCGTCTGGAGTTTGGCGAGACGCTGGATCTGGAGGCCTTCAAGGAGCGCCTCTATCACTGGGGGTACCACTTCGTCGATTTGGTTACCGTCCCCGGGGAGGTTTCGATCCGGGGGGATATCATCGATCTCTACTCTCCCGGAGCAGTCCATCCGTGGAGGATCAGCCTTTTCGATGAGGAGATAGAGAGTATACACTCTTTTGATCCCGATACTCAGAAGCGCCGCAGCGACGACGAACTCGAAGCGGTGGAGCTGCACCCGTCTTTTTTGGCCCTGGAGCGTGACGCCTTTGAAGCCCTCAAGCGTCGGGTCGAGTCGAGCCCCTACGAGAGTTTCGTCAAGGATATCGACTCCTTGGGGCTTTGGCATCTGGATGAGTTGGGGCAGGATTATCTCGAAGCACTTAAAGCCGTTGCCTGTGAAGATCTCACGGAGGAGCTTGAGGAACTTTACGGCTTAAGTCGCCCCCTGGTTCCCCGGGAGCGTTTCGAGATCCCGGCACTTCCCGAGGCACGCCGCTGGCGGGAGCTGGAGATCGCCGATCCCAACAAACTGATTGAAGCCCATCCCGAAAAGAGAATCACCGTCATCGCCCGGAGCGAATCCCTGATACGAGGTAGCCAGCTGGTGCAGATGGAGCGATTGAACTTTGTCATCCAGGAGGGGATTCTGAATCTCATGGGTCCAGATGAACTGATCCTCTCCATCAATAAGCCCGTCAAACGCAAGCGCGTCAAGCGTCCCAGCCTCGTCCTGGACGAGATGAAGGTGGGAGAATATGTGGTCCATGAGACTCATGGAGTGGGGATCTTCCGGGGAATCGAAAAACGCGAAGTCCTTGGGGCTTGGCGGGATTTTGTAGTCCTGGAGTATCAGGGAGAGGATACGCTGCTGGTCCCGGTGGAGAATCTGGAGGTCATCGACCGCTACGTCGCCGACAGCGGGACGCTGCCGGTGCTAGACCGCCTGGGCAAAGCGAGTTTCAAGCGTCTCAAGGGCAAGGTGAGGGAAAAGCTCTTTGCTATTGCATCGCAGATTATCAACCTTTCGGCCCAGCGCATGCTCAAAAAGGGGATCGTCCTGCGGCCCGATCCTGCGGAGCATGCGCTTTTTCTATCGCAAGCAGGCTTCGAGCATACCGAGGATCAGATGGAGGCGATCCGCAGTATCCTGGAAGAGCTCTCCAGCGGTCGGATGATGGACCGGCTGCTCAGTGCCGACGTAGGGTTTGGCAAGACCGAAGTGGCAATGAACGCGATCTTCGCCGCGGTGCGCTGCGGCTACCAGGCGGCGATTGTAGTCCCCACGACACTGCTAAGTGCGCAGCACTACCGATCTCTGAGAGAGCGGTTTGAAGCGTGGGAGATCTCCGTGGCCAAGCTCGACCGCTACACCACGGCCAAAGAGAAACACGCGATCCTTGCGGGCTTGGAAGAGGGGAACATTCAGGCGGTGGTGGGCACCCATGCCCTTCTGGGGGCAAAATTCAAAAATCTGGCTCTGGTGGTGATCGACGAGGAGCACAAGTTTGGCGTCAAACAGAAAGAGGCCCTCAAGGAGATGGCCGTCGACGTCCATCTGCTGAGCATGTCGGCGACACCCATCCCCCGATCTCTCAATATGGCGCTCTCCAAGATCAAGAGTTTCAGCGAGATCCTCACGCCGCCGACGGAGCGGGTGGGAGTGCGCACCTTCGTCAAGAGCTTCGATCCCAAGATTGTCAAGGAAGCGATCCTTCGGGAACGGCGCCGGGGCGGGCAGGTCTTCTACGTCTACAACTCCATTGCCGGAATCGAGGAGAAAGCGAAGGAACTGCGGGAGATTCTCCCCGATCTACGCCTCGCGGTACTGCACTCCAAAATCTCCGCTGCCCAGACCGAAAAAGAGATGATGAAGTTCGAAGCCGGAGAGTACGATCTGCTTCTTTCGACGACCATCGTCGAGTCAGGCATCCACCTGCCCAACGCCAACACCATGATCGTCGACGGGGCGGAAAACTTCGGCATCGCCGACCTGCACCAGCTCCGGGGCCGGGTGGGGCGCGGCGGCCGGGAGGGCTACTGCTATCTGCTGGTGGAGGAGAAGGAGGGTCTTCCCGAAAATGCCCGCCGCCGGCTTTTGGCTCTGGAGACCCACAGCGAGCTGGGCAGCGGAGCGGTCCTGGCCTTTCACGATCTGGAGATCCGGGGCGGGGGCAATCTCATCGGCGAAGCCCAGAGCGGCCACATCAAACAGATCGGCTACTCCCTCTATCTGCGGATGCTCGAAGACGCCATCCGGGAGCTCAGCGGAGAGAAGAAGGAGGCGGAGCAGGGTGTGGAGATCAAACTCCAGGTCGATGCCTATCTCAGCGACGAGCTTATCGACGAAGATCGCCTGCGCCTGGAGCTCTACCGCCGTCTGGCCCAGTGCGAGAGCGTGGCGGAGGTTTACGAGATCGAGGAGGAGATCGCTGACCGCTTCGGCCGGCCTGATATCCCTACCCGGCAGTTCATCGCCCTGATGGCCATCAAGGTCCTGGCCAAAGAGCGGGGTATCTCCAAGATCTCCAGCTACGGCGAGCGGGTCTTCGTGGAGTTTCACGATGGACGGGAGCGGGTGATCCTCAACGCTCCAAGCAAAGACGACGACGATGTCCTGGAGACGGCGATGGAGTATCTGAGGAAGGTGAAGCAGTTCCGCGATGATTTTAGTCGTGTTTAATCTATTTCAAAATATACTTTCGAAAATAGAAAATAAAGGGAAAGAGATGAAAAAACTTTTGCTAACTTCGTTGATGCTTGCGGCAATTATAGAGACGACTTTGGCCGGATCACTCGAAGAAAAGGTTCAGCAACTTTGTGCTGATGTCGCCCCTCGACAAATTTCTTTGAGTGATGCAATCCAGATGATCCGTGATGACGGATACACTATCAAAAAAGTGAAATCGGATAGAGCGCGTATCAAAATTAACGGTAAAACATTGATGCTTTATCGATATGATGACGGTGATTATCAACTCTATTACGGTACTACAGGGGTGAAAATTACGTATGAAGATATAAATTATTGGAATTATCATAAACGCCTCGCTCGTGCTTATTTGGACGGCAAGAAAGACCCGGTGCTCGAGAGTGATTTGGATGCAGGAGGAGGACTGACCAAGGCGCAGCTTCTGAACTTCATTAAAGTCTTTTCCAATGTCAGTGTACCGTCGTTTGTACAATTTCTTTTGAAAAGAGACAAATCTTAAGAATTTGTCGATCGTTTGAATGAATCGGTTCCCCAGTGCCGACATAGGATTCGGAAAGATTGAGGTGGCGACGAACGCGATTTGTTCCATGGTGGGGTGTGGTTCTACCAGGCAGTGATGGTTATACCCACGACCCTACGGTGTGTATAGAACTCTATCTAGCTCGGCAAATCCGACGTCGTTATGCGCCAATTCATTGCTATGATATCCATCAAAATCTTCGCCAAAGAAGACATTCCTAAGGTCTCTATCTTCGGTAAGTGAGTTTTGTGGAAGTTTTACGACGGGAGAAAGCGGGGGGTGATCCTCAGGTTTGATAAAAAGATTATCATTGGGGCGATGGGGTTTTTGAAGTCTTGATGAAAGCGATAAATAAACCGAGTCCAACTATAATAAGTAGAGCATTCCCCATTAGGTCGTGAGCCCAGAAGAAATTTGCTTGTCCACCTGTTTGTTTTACAAAGTAGACGACGAGAAGAAGACGAAGGATATTCGCAAGAAAGAGTATCAGATAACTTATGAACAACCAAGAAATTTTATGTAGCCACCTGGAAGGGTAGGCCAAAATGGCTGCCCATAAGAAGAAAATAGGAATCAAGCCGTTGCACGCTTGAGTGATAATGATTTTGTAGTGGGGATTGATCCAAATGTCCACACCTTTTATTTCACCGGGTGTTAAAAAAACAGCAAGTGCATCCAGCAGATAGGAGGTTTGCCTATAGTTGAGCCATAGAGATACTGCTGAAGTGTTGAAGTACAAAAAAGCAAATAATAAGACCAAATATAAAAAATAGAGCATTGTAAAACGTTTCATTTCTATATTATAACATTGCCGTCTTGTACTGACCCCTCCCTTTCTGCACACTTAAGCCGCTAACCGAAACGCTTCAGAGGGCGTTTTGTACTGCAGTGCTGAATGCCTTCGTTCCCGATTGTAGAATTCGATCCATCGTGTAATTGTCTCATTGGCCTCCTTGATGCTCTTGAAGTTGTAATGCCAGATTCACTCCTCCTTGATCGTCCGGAAGAATCTTTCGATCATTCCGTTTTGTCCTCGCTTCGCTGCGGGGTTGTCGTCACTTCGTTCCTCGGACGTTTCGGGGTATAGGGAGTGATGAACTCCTGCTCGAATCGGTAGGCCTTGAGGGGCCGTTCAGAATTCTTTGTCAACTCCAGATAGAATTCAAATTTCTAAAGGAAAGACACATGAGTTACGAATTCGATATGAACGAAGCCCTGAAGCGGCCCTGGAGGCAGAGCTGGAGTCGCATCTTTTCCAGGAGAGCTAAAACAGAAAAAATGGAAAATCTTCTAAGACTGTCAAAAGAACCTCCGGCTCTTTCGAACTGGAAATGCCCAGGGACCGTAACGGGACCTTCGAACCTCAAATCGTCAAGAAGTACCAACGCACCTTTTCGGATTAAATCGAACAGAAGATCCTCTCCCCGCTGCTTGCCATCTTCTTCGAAGACAGGCTCGACGATGCATTGGATCTATGATATGATCTCAATCAACTATCTGGGCTTGATACAGAATTCTGAACGGTCCTGGATGCGGGTATCAACTGTGGCTGCGATGATGCTCCTATCCACTCCAACGGCGGAGATGCCCTGGGTAGAATCGGAGTGCTGGTGATGCTGCTGATGACCCTTGGAAGCGGTCTGTACTTTGTC
>Ga0256833_1002352_pt1 | contig 13346 bp, 9 predicted proteins | sample 356284metaG_FD_190535 | JGI IMG/M metagenome (GOLD analysis project Ga0256833, IMG submission 190535) | Hydrothermal vent microbial communities from Mid Atlantic Ridge, Atlantic Ocean - 356-284 | ecosystem: Environmental > Aquatic > Marine > Hydrothermal vents | place: Atlantic Ocean: Mid...
TAAAGAAGCAGAAGAAGAGTTCCTAAGCGCTATAAACTATGTGAGAAACCAGCGGAAACCTGCCGCTATAGTTGCTAGAGGAGCATGCATACTTGTGGCCCTAGCCAACGCGCGGAGAAACGGTGTGAAACACCCCGTATATACTGTAGACCTCGACAAATGTACCGGATGTGGCCTCTGCTATAGGGCATTCAACTGCCCTGCAATCTATCCTGGAAAGGATGGGAAAGCGAGAATTAACCCCTTACTGTGTACCGGATGCGGAGAGTGTGCGCAGATATGCCCGTTCGGCGCTTTCAAGATAGTGGGGCCGTATGATGCGGAATGGTTCTCGCTTATGAGGAAAGCCAAGCCGATAGCTTGAGTCCCCCTTAGGGGTGAGGTAAAATGCAGGACAAGATAGACGTGGTCCTCGTAGGAATCGGGGGCCAGGGGATAATTTCGCTGGCAAGAGTAATAGCCGACGCTGTAAACAGTAGTGGGCGAAACGTCATAGTATCAGAAACCCACGGGCTAAGCCAGAGAGGAGGAAGTGTTATCGTGCATGTCCGCCTCGGAGATGTGGAGGCGCCACTAATAGCTGAAGGCGACGGAGATGTTATGATAGCGCTAGAACCTATAGAGGCTGCAAGATACGCCAGTTATTTGAGGCAGGGCTCAACAATTGTAATGAATGACGAGCTAATACCGCCGCCTCTGCCCAACGTAAAAGTGCCCGATCTCGGGGAGATCGTTAACAGCCTAGAGACGGCTGGTCTTAAACCTGTGATAATACCTGCTGTAAAGCTGGCGGAGGAGGCAGGCATCCCGCAGGGTGTTAACATGGTCCTCTTAGGTGCTAGTATAGGTCTGGGCTTGCTTGGAGACTATGTTAGTTTGGATGATGCTGAAGATGCTGTTAGGAGAGTGCTGAGGAGCCCGGAAAGGAACATTATGGCGTTGCGCAAGGGTTTCTTTTACGTGAAAAATACTTAATTTAACCGTTTTTACATGTGTTTATTCTAATATCGACAGCGTATGCGAGATCTCCTTGGACTATGACAGGATTTAAATCTATTTCAGCTATGTCATTATTATTAACAATAATATCTGATATTTTTATTAGCATATCTATAACTGGTTCTCTACTGGCCAGAGTACCCCTATAACCACTCAGCATAGCGCCAATCTTAGTATCATCTATCATACTAGTCGCCTCGCACATGTTGATCGGGGCAACGCGTATCGCAACGTCACGGTATAACTCAACGCTTATACCGCCTCCACCAAAAAGCACTATAGGGCCGAACACTGGATCTTTTCTTGCACCGATGAACACTTCAACACTTCCCGATACCTGCTCCATAAGCAAGACGCCAGTGAAACCATAGTAAGATCCGAGACGCTCCAGCTTGGAGAAGGCTGCTTTAAGCTTGTCTAGAGTATCGATACCAAGGATTACCCCTCCAATATCACTCTTATGTATAACGCCCGGGCTGAGTATCTTAGCGACCACAGGCTTGTTTAACCGCGAGAAGCACGATACAGCTTCATCTAGCGTCTCGGCCTTGCAATAGTTGGGCACGTTAATACCGGCTTTTCTAGCAGTATTGAGAGCCTCATATTCATCCATTTTTATCGTGTCTTCGCACACCTTCCACTCATCTACCGGTTCCCACTCCTTCTTGCAGACGGGCTTGCCGGCAAGATATAGCGCTCGGGCTCCCGATACTCCCCTACTCGGTAGGGGGTAGCCTGGTAGGCCGAGGCTGTTTAGCTTGAGCCTGGCATAGTCCCCATCAGCACTACCACCTATTATACTAATTATATTTTTATTATATTTTTTATAATAATTATATATAATTTTATATATTTCTTTTGAGAGAGTAGGCGGTTGCATCAGCGCTATAACAAAAAACATATCAGCAATATCGCCCTTCTCGCCTAGAACATCGAGAACCCTAGCATAGTCATCATCAGACGCATCCCCGGTCAAATCAATCGGATTACCAAGAGCAACACGAGGAGGAAACATTTCTCTAAGCACCCTTTTCACGTCCTCAGGGATACTTGGAAGCTCGAGGCCAGCCTGGGATAACAGGTCGGACGATAACACTCCAGGCCCACCAGCGTTGGTTATTACAATAACACGGTTACCCCTCGCAGGCCCCAGCTTGGCGAGAGCATTGGCGGCATCGACAAACTCGTACACGTTATAAACCTCCACAGCACCTGCCTGCCGGATAGCACTTGAAAACACCTGGTAGTCTCCTGCAAGTGCTGCGGTATGACTTTTAGCTGCTCTAGCTCCGGTTGAGGTTCTCCCCCCTTTAAGTATCACTGTGTGTATTCCATGTTTCTCCCGTGCCTCTAGAAGTTCTTTCATGAATAGCTGCCCTTTACCAGGTTTAACATCTTCAAGATACATCATTATAGTTTTAATATTTTTATCTTTAGAAAAATATGCTAGAACATCGATTTCGTCAACATCAGCCTTATTCCCGAAATTAATAGCTCTAGTAACACCGACATTCTCAGTAGCTATAAAATCCATGAACGTGCTGAGAAAAGCGCCACTCTGACTAACAACAGCGATAGGCCCCTTAGGAGGCCTTCTCATCCGATCTCTCGGCAGGAAAAAAGTGTCCACGCCAGACTCGGCATCATACACGCCGATACAATTAGGCCCTACAAGCCGCATACCATACTCTCTAACTATTGATACGAGCTCTCTCTCAAGCTTAGCACCCTCAGGTCCTGCCTCGGCAAACCCGCCTGCAACGACGATTACCGCACGTACACCCTTACGCCCGGCCTCCTCGACAGCCTTTACAGCCCTCTCGGCTCTTATAGTAACCACTGCGAGATCGGGTGTCTCGGGCACGTCGAGTATTGAAGGGTAAGTTTTTAGACCCATAATCTCATCATATTTGGGGTTCACGGGATACACTCTACCCTTATAACTATATAAAAGATTCTCAATAATAACATTCCCTATACTCCTAGGTTTAGGGCTAGCACCTATGACAGCAACACTCCGTGGCTTGAATATTGCATCAAGTCCTTCTCCCGGCCTCAAGGGTCACAACCTCCAATTCACATATGAGGATCGTCCTCCGGGAAATAGAAGTATATGGTCCACAAGAATAATTATTCCTAGGCGAGGTAAGGAACTAGGAAACCGTACTACCATCCTAACTGTTATTGGCTCGAAGGCGGACATACGTGGAGGTGGGTAGAGGACAGTGAGCACTGAAAGGTATGTCTCGACTAGGGATGCTCTTAGGATGTCTGAGGGCTCAGAGGTACGGCTACGAGGTTGGGTCTATAGGTGGCGTGATTTAGGAAAACGCGTCTTCATCGTTCTACGAGACTCCGCAGGAATAATACAGGTTGTAGCTAAGCGAGGCTTCACGCCTGAAAACTATATCAGTGTTGCACGAGAGGCGGACGTGGAATCCAGCATTGTAGTTGAAGGTGTAATACATAGAGACCCGCGAGCCCCAGGCGGCGCAGAAGTCTGGGCTAGGAGGCTCGAAATAGTGGGCCCGTCAAGAGACTTTCCCATAAAGGGGGGCGAGAGTATCGAATATCTTCTAGATAAGAGGCATCTATGGATAAGAAGTAGAAGGCTTACAACACTCATGAAGCTCAGGCATAAACTATTCCAGTCCTACAGGGAATACTTTAACGGAAAAGGATACTATGAGGTAAGCCCTCCAATGCTAACCCAAGCCGCCGTCGAAGGCGGGGCAACACTTTTCAAAGTAGACTTCTTCGGAAAGCCAGCCTATCTAACACAAAGCGCGCAGTTCTATCTTGAAGCGCTAATTTTCAGTTTAGAGAAAGTGTGGACTCTCGCTCCAAGCTTTAGAGCAGAAAGGAGTAGGACGAGAAGACACTTGTATGAGTATTGGCATCTCGAAGTAGAGGCTGCATGGAGTAGAATGCGGGACATGATGAATCTAGCCGAGGAGCTTATATCCCACACTGTAAATTCCCTCCTAAACAATGCTTTAGAGGAGCTCGCACTTATAGGTAGGAGAACAGAAGAGCTAGAACCAGCCAGAAAACCGGGCTATCCCATAATAGAGTATGAGGAGGCAATAAGGATCCTGCAAAGGAAAGGCGTAAACATAAGATATGGAGACGATCTAGGAGCAGACGAGGAGCGTATCCTAACACAGGAATACGAGACACCATTCTTCATAATCTATTACCCGGCAGAGCTAAAATCATTCTACATGAAACCGAGACCAGAAAGGCCGGACCAGGTACTAGCCTTCGATATGCTTGCCCCTAACGTCGGCGAGATCATCGGGGGAAGCGAGAGAGAGGATAACTACGAGGCCCTTAAAAAGAGAATTATAGAGAGAGGCTACAATGTAGAGGAATATGAGTGGTACCTCGACCTCAGGAAATATGGAAGCGTGCCCCACAGCGGGTTCGGTCTTGGTGTTGAGAGGCAGCTAATGTGGCTTGCAGGCTTAGACCATATCAGGGACGCTATTCCATTCCCCAGGTTTAGAGATAGGATTTACCCGTGATCTGCTCGGGGATGAGGAGGAACCCGGATTGGAGGTCCTCCCCTATAGGGGAGGACCTGTGACAGTGGTTGGCGTCACCGACCATAATATATCGGTCTCAACAACGTATCGAGTACAGATATATTTATTAGGCTTCCCATCCACACTCGAATAGACGGGTAGAGCTGGAATTGCAGGCAGACCCAGCGAGACCCGATTGTGCAATAGAAACTATAAACCTAGTTAAAATTTACAAGGGAGGAGTAAAGGCCCTACAGGGGGTCTCATTCTGCGCTAAAAAAGGAGAGATCTACGGCCTACTAGGCCCTAACGGTGCGGGAAAGACGACCACAGTAAAAATCCTATCCACACTCATAAAGCCTACAAGCGGGGTTGCAAGAATTCTTGGCCATGACGTGGTCCAGGAGAGCGGTACTGTTAGAAGACTAATAGGCGTCGTCCCCCAGGATCTCACAAGCGATGACGAGATGACAGGTTTCGAAAACGTCTACATCCATGCGAGACTGTACGGGCTCAGCAGGAGAGAGGCAGAGGAGAAGGCCTGGGAGGTTCTCGAGTTCATGGGACTAACAGAGGCCGCCAAACGCAAGACAATAACCTATAGTGGGGGGATGAGGAAGCGTCTGGAGATCGCGATGAGCCTAGTACACGATCCTCAAGTGTTGTTCTTAGACGAGCCGACTCTAGGTCTCGACGTGCAGAGCAGAAGACACCTCTGGGACCTTATCTTGTCACTTAAAAAACAGGGAAAGACTATTCTCCTAACAACACACTATATGGAGGAGGCCGACTATCTAAGCGATAGAGTAGGAATAATAGACATGGGCCGTATTGTAGCTGAGGGAACACCGGAGGAATTGAAAAGGAGGCTGGGCGGCGATAGGATACATATTAGGCCGGTCGACCCGGCCCAGGCACCGGTTATTGGCAAGACATTAGAGAGCGCTGGGTTTACTGTTGTATTAGAAAACGGCGAAGTAATAGTTAAGGTTCCGAAAGCCGAGGAAGCATTGCTCTCAATCGCCCGTGTTATCGAGAAGTTCAATATCGCTGATATCCGCATTTCGAAGCCTAACCTCGAGGAGGTTTTCCTCGAGCTCACCGGTAGAAGGTTGAGAGACGAGGAATCGCTCGACCCGTTCAAGTATAGAATAATGTCGAGGAGGGTGAGGAAGTGATGAGCGCGACCCTCGTTATTCTCATAAGGGAGATCAAAAAGTGGATAAATCGTAGGGCAGTGCTTGTTATGAGCCTTGTAACACCCATAATATGGATAGCGTTTTTCGGTAAAAGCTTCAATCTCCAAAGCCTTATAGCATCGCCAAGCAGCGCTCCCTTGGTAGGCGTTAACCCGCAGCTTGTCCAAGCCCTGAGGGAAGCTATGGAGGCCCGCCTGAAAGAGCTTTTCGGGACTACGGACTATTTCACATTCATGTCTACAGGGATGCTAGTGGCGTTCTCACTGTTCCAGGGCATGTTTGCCGGTGTGAGCATAATATTCGATAAGAGGCTAGGATATATGGACAGGCTTCTAACATCACCCGTCCCAAGGATTAGCATATGGCTCGGCAAAGTCCTAGCCGTTCCGGTTAGAGTCACAGTCTTATCGATTATATTGTTTGTAACGGCGCTAGCACTAGGTTTACAGTTGAAACCTGGTATAAGCGTTCTAGACTTGTTTTATTCATGGATAATAATTATTGTAATAAGCATAGGCATGGCAAGCCTTTACGCGATGATAAGCTTCTACGCTTCGAACCAGGAAGTAGTATTCTCCCTTAGCAACCTCCTAAATCTACCCCTCATGTTCACTAGTAGCGTCATGTTTCCTGTAAAGCAGATGCCACACTGGCTCCAGGAAATAGCTAAGATAAACCCGGTAACGTATGCCGCCGATCTTGTTAGACACTATCTTATAGGTTATAGTATAGCAAACTATTGGGAGGAGGTGGGATACCTAGTAGTACTGAGCAGTATTATAACAGTGTTGAGCGCGTGGCTCAGTGTGAGATGGATGGAAAAAAGATAAAAAATAATATATTTATATTAAACTTTCTCAATAGCTATCGCTGAAGCACCGCCAAGCCCATGACATATGGCAGCAATACCACGTTTGCCCCCATGTATTTCTAGAACGTTTACCAGTTCGAGTATTATCCTGGCCCCGCTCATACCTAGAGGGTGCCCAACAGCAATCGCCCCGCCATGAACATTCATCTTATCATAGGGCACTCCCACATACTTGTTCAGAAGGAAACTGTTAACCGCGAAAGCCTCATTATTCTCCCAGTAGTCAACATCTTCGGGCTTCCAGCCCAACTCGTCCAACAGTGCTTTAACAGCCAGGACAGGAGCGTATGGGAACCTTCTCGGGTTTACACCCGCATAGCTCCAGCCGAGAATGCGCGCTCTGGGTTTGAGCCCTAGTTCTCCAACTACCTCTTCCCCGCCTATAAGCATGGAAGCTGCTCCGTCGCTTAGCTGACTGCTGGTTCCCGCAGTGTGGAGGCCATCGGGGGAGAAGGCAGGCTTCAGACTCTTCATTTTCTCAAGACTAGTATCTATCCTTATCCCTTCATCCCTGTCGAGGAGAACCTTACCGTTCCGGGCAACGGGCACAGTTATGCGCTGCTCATAGCCTTTCTCCCATGCGGCAGCCGCGCGCCGATGGCTCTCATAGCCGATCCAATCCAGAATATCCCTCGTGGCCCCATGCTCTTTCGCGGTTTCATCAGCCTCTTCCCCCATAACCATATCGTTAAGCGGATCGTAAAGGCCGTCGTTGACCATTAGGTCCCTGACAGGAAGATACCCTTTATAGACAAGCTTTACTCCCCATCTTGTCGCGCTAGTAATAGCGTATGGCGCGTTGCTCATCGACTCCATACCGCCTGCTAAAACCAGGTTATAAGCGCCAGATTCTATATAAGTCGACCCTGTGATTACAGCGGCCATCCCGCTAGAACAGACCATTTCTACAGTCATCGCATCAACATACTCTGGTATGCCCGCTCGTAGTGCTACCTGTCTTGCCGTGTCCATTCCCGTACCGCCGCGAATCACGTGCCCGTATACGACGAAATCTATGTCGGCCGGATCGACGCCTACAGCGTTGATAGTGTGTTTTGCGGTAACCAGTGCTAGATCGACTGCTGGAACGTTTCTCAGACTCTTGCCGAACTTACCTATTGGTGTTCTATAGCCCGTGATAATATAAATATTTTTAGATAAAACGTGAGCTTTTATTTTCCCTCCCAGGTTAGCTGAGCCTTCTTTCATTTTCCCCGCCCTTTATATGAGAGCATGTTTAAAACCATGGTCGTATTGCATAGGAAGGGTTAGCTCGTATTTTAATCCTAGCTAGAAGGTATAATCTATATGGGGAAAAAGAATTATATGTTAAAAGAGCGTTAAGGCTGCACTGTTACGTAATAGTATAGGAAGCTCATGAACGGTATAGAGACTATTATGCCGTGCTCTCCTAGAGCGTCGAAGCCCCACACAACGCTTGGGCTGTCCGTTGAGGCGACCGGTATTATTACAAGATAGGTTCCTGGCGTGGCCTCGGAAGCATCGATTCCGAGCTGGATAGTCTTGACAGTAGTGTTGGATAGTACGGGTGTTAGTGGCATAACGTTGAGCCCGGAGGCTCCGGGCGTGAGAGGTATTACTATGGGCTCTCCAAGCTTTGCGTTATAGAGTGCGGGTGCTGATAGGAGTGTTGTTCTCACACTAACCGTGCCTGCCTTAACCGTCTGGTAGTTGAGGTACTCTGTTAGTGGCGTGATCACAATTACTGGCCTGTCGACTCCGGTCCCGCTGAATACCTGGTGTAGGACTAGCCAGTAGGTTGTGGCTTCCGGATCGATTAGTGGGCTGGCTACTGGTGCTAGGATCATTGCGTGTGTGGCGCTTGGATAGTCGAAGTAGGTGTATACTCCAGATAGTCCTAGCAGGCTGGCGATCCCGCTTATCTTCGCGGCAACGGTTCCGGCGTCAATCCACGCGGTGTAGTTCATGTCTGCTACTCCCCAGAAGTTGTAGCCTGGACCTATTAGTGCTAGGTCGAAGTCTGTCGAGGTGTCTGCCCAGTATACGTCTACCTTGAGTCCTACTATCCTGCTATTACTATTGTCTAGGACTACCGGGAACGTCCTCCAGTCGCCAACCTCGGGTCTCCAGTACTGGTCGAGGGCTCCCTTGTAGACGTAGTTGTCGTAGAACGTGTTCTGGCCGAACTTGAAGAGGACCTTCGGCATTCCAGGCTCAACAACTATCGGCACTGCGACCGTTACGGGCACGTAGGTGGTGTAGTTGCCCTGGCTTACTTTTATGAAGCCCTCATATACTCCTGGCGCGGCATTGGTCGGCACGCTCACTGTTACGGGGACCTGGCTGTTAGCCTGCGCGGTGCTGGTGACGTTTATCCATGTCCATGGCGCCTCAACGTAGTTGTTTATGTCTACCTTTATCGGGATGAAAACGCTGAGCCCTGTGCCGTAGTAGGCATTCACGAAGAACCGGAGGTCTATCACGGGCATGCTTGTAGCATTGGTCGCGTTAATACCGTAGTATTCTTCTAGGTATTGTAGTGCTACCTGCTTGGCGAGTTCGAAAGCCTTGAGCGGCTCTCCTATCTGGACGTGCTCGGAGTTCCCGCCTCTTATGTCATACTGTATTCTCGAGGTCTCCTGTGGTATTGGTATGCCCGCGTTCATGTAGTCTATCCAATAGCTCACCTCGCTTCCCATAATGAAGTAGGGGGTGTAATCTCCCTGTCTACCATAGGGGTCGAAGTACTTGTAGGGGAAGTTCACATCTATCTGTGTTAGTGTGGCGTTGAACAGTTCCTCCTTGACGGGTATTAGGAGCCTGCTTCCCGGTGGTAGCAGGTTCGCGTTCACGAACACATAGTCACCGGCTATTACAACATACTTGTTAGGTACTTTGAGGAAGCCCTCTCCAGGCACGTATAGGACTGCCTTTCCAAGTATAGCGGCACTGGATAACGGTATAGTGTTCTTCTTTACTAGATGTACTGCCTCAAGGGTCACATTAGTTTCGGAAGAAGGTCCTATTTCGGGCAGGTATAGGGTTTGCGTCTCCGAGGATCCGGCCTTCACGACCCCGAAATACATTGCGGTATCGCCATAGTTGTACCAGAGCTGCATAACCTCGTCCTTTGGTAGGCCCAGCATTGTAGCCATTGTCTCAACGAAATACTGTGCCACATGGTAGGGTGCCCTGCTTACAGGTACCACGCCGCCCTCTGTTATCATGTCGATAGCCCGTTTCAGGTTGATCATACCGCTGCCCTGGCTGAACGCGTCGTAGCCGAGGCTTGTAGCGCTAGCTTTGAGTATAGCTTTAACTACAAACGGGTTGGCATTGTAGCCGTTAGCCCGTAGAGCCTGGATAATTATGGCGACCGCGCCAGCAGTCATAGGTGTTGCCTCGCTAGTACCGCTGAAGAGGTCGAACGCGTAGACGCCATTGCCTAAACCGTCAATGGTTCTGCCGACACTCCATGCGAAGCTACCGATGGCTATGACGTCAGGCTTCGGGTATGCGAACTGCGTCGGCCCCCTGTCGCTCCAGCTGACCACCTGGCCGTAGGCTCCAGGCAGGTAGCCGTAGAGCGGCCGGTAGAAGAACTCGGTGCCTGCCCCAACTGTTATGACTGCCGTGGCTGCGCCGGGTATTGTCACACTGCCGAAACCGGGCCCGCCGTTACCGGCGGCATGGACTATTACTGTCCCGCTTGTTAGTGTTATGTAGTCCTCCCATATGCTTGTGGGATCGGCGTCGGTCGCGTAACCGTTTATGAAGAGGTAGCTGCTTCCCCAGCTGTTGCTTATAACGTCCGCCTGGGTCCACCCGGTGTATACCCATGTGAAGTTTGAGGGATCCTCCAGGTAGAACCCGCTAAGGTAGAGCTCCGCTGTTATAACGTTGCCGATCCAGAGCGCGCTTGCACCGCCAAGCTTGGCTCCGGGAGCCATGCCTGGGAGCGTGTAGTTGCCCTCTCCGTATCCTAGAGGTCTGGGAACCTTTCCTAGGCCTGCGGCTACGTGAGCGCAGAATGTTCCATGGCTTTCCCAGTCATACAGTAGGTCGAAGAAGATTCCAGTGCTCTTACTGAATCCTGGTAGTATGTAGCCTACGCTCTCCCAGTCGTTGAGCCAGTCGAAACTGTATGTTTTACCCGTGAATATCCCCGCGGCATCGTTGAAGGCGCCCGCGACCGCTCCAAGGCTGAAATCGTTTACCCCGTCGCCTGTGAAGTCCCTGGCTACCACGGGGTTCGTGTAGTTGAATGGTTTCTCGTCGGCGAAGCTCATGTCGAAGAGGGTCTCGTTCGGGGGCTCGGAGGAGTATCCTAGCTGGTAGAGTCCGAGCATGAGGAGGTAATATGTCGTTGATAGGTCTGCGTATGCGGCGTCAAACACGCCGTCCCCGTTATAGTCGACGAAAATCACAGGCACGGTGTACTCTATTAGCAGGTTTCCGACGAATAGTGCTTGGAAGGCGAGACCGAAGTTCACAGTACTGTTCTCCGTGATGTTTGCTGGAACCTTGAAGGTAGCGTTCACGACTGGATATTCAAAGTAGCTCATGTTGTACGTGCTCATATCTAGTATGGCGACGAAGCTAGTGTTGGTCATGTAGAACTCCTGGAGGAGCCCCGCGTAGAAGAGTACCCCGGTCATGTTCCCTACGGTTATCGGCTCCACCATTATCGTATTATTACCAACATATACGGCGGGGTTGACGGTTACTACTAGGCCCTGCTCGTCAGCGTCGAAGAGCAAGGGATGGCCGAAAGCGTCTCTAGCAACCTTCTGGGGGCCTAGATCGCTCTCTCCCATGTCAATACCTGTGTCAACAACAGCTATCTTCACACCGGTACCATTGTAACCCATGCTCCACGCGTATCTGGCCCCGGTGATATTCACGGCACCGTACATGTCGGGTTCGAAGCCGACACCGCCCCCAACATGCTTGCTATTCTCTATGCGGTCGTCACTGCCCGGTAATGGTAGAACTTTATCGCTAACAATTTTCATTACGCCAGGCAGTTTCGCTAGCTCTTCAACCTGGCCCTTGTCGGCCCACGCGAACACTATACCGCTCTTACCGTTTCTGAGATGCACACCTCCCGTCACAACAGCTATTTTCTTAATCTCGCTTAGCGTCTTACTGCTCCCGTCATAGAATACCATAATTCTAGCCTTGCCCGAAAGCGGGTTAGGTAACGGTGTTGCTGACCGGTCCGCGAGCATTTCCATGAGGCTGTAAGTGTTACTACCAACCATCCTCTCCAAGGGCCTAACACTATATGTTCTATCATTCAGCAGGGCAGGGTCAACCTTAGCCTTCCAAGATTTACCAGCAGCGAACGGGTTCGAAACGCTAGTGCTGCTAGGAGGGCTTGGCAGCTGCCTACCGGGCACCGTTGCAAACGTGAATGCCTGAGCGCCAACACCGGCGATCATAACAGCTATCAACAGTAGCGCGGCTATCGACGCTACCAGTCTACCCACTCTACACTCACCCGACAACACACTATATAATAGACAATAAGCCCACCGCCATAATAAAAACCCCTACTATCAAACAGACACAATAAAAACAAAAACCGGCCAAACAACCCTACTACGAAACGATAGGCAAGGGCCCGTGGCCTAGCCAGGATTAGGGCGCCGGCCTTCGGAGCCGGAGGTCCCGGGTTCAAATCCCGGCGGGCCCGCCACCTATACACCCCCATATAAAGCCTCTCCTCCCGAAGAGTAGAGTTGCAGCTCTAAATTCAGGCATGAATCTAGGTTTTTTCTTCGCAGAGGATAATCTTAGTTGATAATCTCCCTATATCAAGAGTCAAGGGATTACTTTAAGCCATGGAATCCTCTTGAAGTCTTCATCGAAAGTAGCTATGGTGCTTATGCCGTAGTGTTTGCATGTTGCTGCTATTAGGGAGTCGTTGGGTAGTAGTCCATGGTCCCTGATTATTTCGGATGCTAATTGCTTTATCTCTTCATTTATTTCTAGTTCATCGAAGTATTGTTGTAGAAATTGAATGTGGTCCCTTATTTTGTCGAATATATTCTTGACTATTTCTGGATTTTTCTTTAATTCGTAGGCCTTTTCCCAGTTAGAAGCTTGACCACAACAAAGATGACTTCTGAGAATACAATACTATTGATATAGCCCTGCTCATCCCCGTAAAATATTGGTTCTAGGAGACTCTTAGCCATCGTGTCACCTGCGAAATATCTAATAATTACGTTACTATCAATAAACACCAAGCTCATCTTCAGCTTCCCTCAGGACATGCTTGAGAGTCTCACTATCAACTCTTATGGAGCCAAACACTTTCTCCGCTAGTCGTGTTCTAATAAACTTCACGAGCAATACCTCGCCCTCAGGGAGGTCTAGCTTCTCTAGAGGCTTAAGAACACCCTTCTCATATCTCACCTTAACAATCTTGGACAAGCCCTTACACCCATGTCAAATATCGCCTCACGCCCCAATTAGCCTTTTCCTCTAGTAGGATGTTTCCAGATTATCCGCTCCGATATCCATGGTGATAAGCATTTGCGAAGGATGTTTCCAGTTTATGGTTTCCGCTGGAAACATGGTTTATAAGTCCCGGGCCTTCGGAGCCGCAGGGGTCCCGGGTCCCCATATCCCGGCAGGCCCGCCATGTAAATACCCCTTATATAGGCTATACCTTTTCTGACGAGAAAATTGCAAGATGAATTCAGACAAGGAACCGGGTTAGTCCTGTATTTCAAAAGGATAATATTGGTTCGATAATCT
>Ga0256833_1002353_pt1 | contig 13335 bp, 9 predicted proteins | sample 356284metaG_FD_190535 | JGI IMG/M metagenome (GOLD analysis project Ga0256833, IMG submission 190535) | Hydrothermal vent microbial communities from Mid Atlantic Ridge, Atlantic Ocean - 356-284 | ecosystem: Environmental > Aquatic > Marine > Hydrothermal vents | place: Atlantic Ocean: Mid...
AATCATCGGATTCAGGTGTTAAAAAAACGATTATTTGTCGGCCGGCTCATCATGGACAAGAGAGAAGGTAATGCGTTTTGCCTGCATGTCAACATGATCAAGGTGGATCCTGACGGTCTGGCCCAGTTGATATACCTTGTTGGTATGTTCACCGATAAGTCGATGGGCGCGACTGTCAAAGAGGTAATAATCATCCTTCATGCCCTGTATCGGTACGGCGCCGCTGATAAAAAAGCGGGTAAGCTCAACAAAAAGTCCAAAAGAGGTAACCCCGGAGATAACGGCATCGAACTCCTCGCCGATTTTCTCCAGCAGAAAAAGGCAGGACAACCTGGCCTGGACATCCCGTTCGGCATCAACTGCAACCCGTTCTCTTGCGGAAAGATGGAGAGCAGCCCGGGAAAGATCCTCACCCTTGGCGAGAACAGGATGGGGATTCCCTGTTTTGGCCCGTTTGAGTAGAAAATTATGAAGAACTCGGTGTGCTATCAGGTCGGGGTATCTGCGGATAGGTGAGGTAAAGTGCAGATAATATTGAGCGGCCAAACCGAAATGCCCCAAGTTTTCGGGGGAATACCGCGCTCTTTGCATGGTGCGCAGCAGCAGGTTGTTCACTACGTATTCAGCCGGTTTACCCCGCGCCTCATCGAGTACGCCTGCAAACCAGGCGGGTGTAATATCTGTTTTGGGAAGCTGCAGCCCCATGGCAGCCGCCGCTTCAGTAAATGTTGTCACTTTGGCCGGGTCAGGCTTTTCGTGGATTCGGAAAAGGACATCCTGGTGGGCCTGGGAAAGGGTTTCGGCAACAGCTTCATTTGCAGCAAGCATGAAGTCTTCGATCAGTAAATGAGCCTCGTTTCTCCGGATATGGCCTATGGATGCCACCTGGTCCCCATCAAGTTCAATTGCAGCTTCCGGGATGGTAAAGCCCAGGCTGCCACGTTTTTCCCGCTGTTTCCTCAGGCGCAGGGAGAGCTTTTTTGCCGTGGAAAGCATTGGCAGAAGCGCGGCATGTTCACGGCGTGTTTTTTGATCGTTGAGGAAGAGGATCCGGTGGACCGTTTCATAGGTGAATCGGGTATGACTATTAATCATGGAACGGCAATATTCGGCCTGCAGCAGTTTTCCGGAAGGGTCATAATCGAGAATAGCGGAAAAAGCCGGACGATCCTGATGTGGCACAAGGCTGCAAAGGTCGTTGGACAACCGTTCCGGCAGCATGGGGAGTACCAGGTCGGGAAGGTAGACGCTGGTTCCACGTCGGTAGGCCTCCAGGTCAATGGCTGACCCTGGCCTGACATAGTGGCTGACATCGGCAATGGATACATAAAGCCTGAATCCTTTGTCTGTCTTTTCCACGGCAACGGCATCGTCAAAATCCTTTGCCGTTGCTCCATCAATGGTGACATGGGGCACGTGGCGAAGATCCCTGCGGTTATCATCACAGGTGGTCAGCGGCTCAAGGTGTTCTGCTTCCCGGGTAACCTCGGTTGGAAAAGACCGGGGCAGGGACAGTTGTTCCATGGCCATCCGCAGTTGCACCGAAACGGTGAGCGGGTCGCCGAGTATTTCAAGGATTTCTCCTGTCGGCTCACTGTCTCTGCCGCCATATTGGGTTATTCGAGCTAGAACAGCGGTGCCGTTTTGGGCATTTTTCCTTTTTGCAGCAGGGATAAAGACCGTAAAAGGCAGTCTGGGATTATCAGGCATCAGGTGCCCGCCTTTTCGATCTTCTATAAAGATTCCACATAACGTGGAAACCGCACGTTTGAGGATACGGGCAACCTGGGCCTCCTTTCGACCACGTGATGTCCGTTTCAGGACACGGATAAGTACCGTATCCCCGTGGCTGGCGCCGTTCAGGTTGTCCCTGCTGATAAAGAGATCTTTTTCGTCGGCGCGCTGTCCTTCAAGGGTGGCAAAACCAAATCCCCGACTGGTCAGGGCAACTGTGGCTTTAGTGAGGTTTTCAGGGGTTGAATGGATAAATTTGTTTTTGTCCCGTTGGATTTTTTTTGCTTTTTCCAGGGCATTCAAAGCAGCAGTTACTGCTTTACGGGCAGTACCCGGCAGGCCAAGCTCCTTTAAAATAGTCCCTGTCGTCAGGGAATCTTTTTTTTCGGCCAGCAGGAATAATATGCGATCCTCCAGTGAAGGCGAGGCATTGAAGCCTTTGCGCCGGAGGCGATTTCTGGGATTACGGTTTTTGCGGCCGGTTTGTCGTCTGCGGGAGCTTCTTTTTGCCATTACTTTATACGAAAAGGGTAGAGGGAAGTGAAAAAATGATAGAAACCCCTTGTGGAACAGTGGTGATCTGCTTACACTGCCTTGGGTTGTTTTTTTATTCGATACTTAATACGTGAGAGCAGGAATATCTAATTGTACACCATTTTTTCATGCAGGGCTTCTGAATTATGATGAACCTGTACCCCGCACATTTAACAAGCGGTCTGCTGCAACTCGTGAAAGCACCGAATCTACGTCCATTTTCTTGAAAATTGTTTTCGGCATATTGCACATATGCCTGCAGACAATTTCCTGCGTGAATGGGTGTATCTCCGGCATTTTCACGAGTTTCGCGACGACCTTTGTGAAATATGCGGGGTAAAAAGTATGAATCGATAGTAATCTGCAACGTGTATTTACGTAAATTACACATTTTTTGCCGTCGATGCCTGGTTTTTGTGTCGGTGCCGGCAACTTTAATGGATGTTGTTTGATGCAATACAGGAAGTTTGATGGAGAGGAATATCACCGGATCATGTCCGGTTTTATCGGTGAGGGAGAGGAAACGGCTGTTTTCTGGAATGCCCTTGATTTTGCCTTTACAGCCCATGCCAACCAGTGGCGTCGTTCCGGCGATCCCTACATCATGCATCCCTGTAATGTGGCCCGCATACTTGCCGAGGAACTTGATATCCGGGATCCGGAAATTCTTGCCGCAGCCTTGCTTCATGACACCATAGAAGATGTGGAATCGGTTACATCAGAGGTCATAAGAGAGAAGTTTGGTCCCCGGGTAGAGGCGATTGTTGAGGGATGCACCAAGGTGACGCATCATGTTGGTGATAAGCAGACTTTTAAAAAACTAGTTCATCGAAAAATTTTTTCCGGAGCAGCGGCACGACCGGAGGTTATGCTTGTCAAGCTGGCGGACAGGTTGCATAACCTGCGAACCCTCGCCTCCATGCCGCGCCATAAACGGCAGAAAATTGCCGATGAAACCCTGGATATTTATGCCCCGCTCGCCACAATTCTTGGATTGTTTGCCATTAAGCGCGAACTGTATAATCTGGCTCTTGCCTATAAATTCCCCCGCCAGGGAAATAAACTCCAGCTCCACATTGAAAGGTTGCGGCATGATCCGCAGATACGTGAAATTGTGCATAGCGTGCAGGAGGCGCTGGAGCGGGAAGGGGTAGACGGCACAGCCAGTTTACGAACCAAGGGACTTTGGGGGTACTATGATATCAAGCATCGGATTTTGATTAAAGAAATTGAAAGTCCGCAGGAAATTTTGATTGCAGCCTCCAGCCGGGGCGAGTGTTATCGCGCGCTTGGCACGTTGAATTCTCTGTATCCTCCGATACCGCGGACTATCAGAGATTTCATAGCCAATCCCAAGCCGACCGGTTATCAGGGGTTGCATGCCCGGGCTAATATTGCCGGCAGAAAATATCTGTTTAAAATCCGTACTGACGAAATGGGTCGTAAGGCCCAGCGGGGTCTGGTGCGAGACTGGACGGCAGGGGAAAAAAGCGGCGGTCGTTTTGTAAGGGAAATCCAGGAAATGTTTGATATCCTCGGTAGTGATGATTCGGTTTCCTACAGGGACATGATCGCGGCGGGTGGGCGCAAGGAGATCTATACCTACACCCCCCAGGGAGACCTGATCTGTCTGCCGCTCAATTCGCTGGTTCTTGATTTTGCCTTCCGGGTTCATACGGCTATCGGTCAAAGCTGTGTTGCCGCAATGATAGGCAAACGACGGGTTTCTCCTGACCATATCCTACGTGACGGGGATGTGGTTAAAGTAATCCGTCAGGATACGCCGGTTCGCTTTGAACAGGATATCCAACGTCGCTGCCAGACGCCTAAAGCCCGTTCAGAGCTGGCCAAAGGGTTTCGTCTTCGTCGGCAGGAGGTGTCGCGTGCAATCGGCGCTTCGGTGTTCAGGCAGGAAATGCGCCGGTATGGCGTTCCTTTTGAGATTATAGAAAAAAAAGGAATGCTCGATATCCTCACTTATTTTCATCTCGATTCTTTAGAAGATTTGTTTTTGCAGATAGGGGAGGGGCGTGTCCGGTTGCGTGAGTTGATCTATGAGGTGCGCCATGGCTTGTACGCAGGCAGGGAGACCTTGCAGCTTCCCACCGGTATTTTTAACAGAGTGGAGCTGGCGACCATTGACCCTGTTGTTGTAAAATCATCAGCCTGCTGTAAACCGACTCCACTTGATAAAGGTGTGATTGGGTTGCTCAGTGAACGGGGCCTTTCTCTCCACAAAAAAGACTGTTCCCGCCTTCGAAAAATTAAGTTTCAACGCGAGGATGCCGTTGAAGTTCGCTGGAAGCTTCGGCAGACAAGGGTAGTTAAAGAGCAGAAAATTATCGTTATGGCTGCTACGCGGCATCGTATTTTTCTGCTGCTTTCCGTGGCCCCGGAAGAGATGAAAATATCAGAGATCCTGAGTCTTGGCCGGCGACCCGGTTCCCCGGACGCCTGGGAAATTACCTTCAAGGCTGCCAACCTCTATGACTTGAAAAAAATACTCAAGCATTGTGATCGTTCCGGGCTTCCCTATGAGTTTGAACTGGAACAGTGATCCCTGTTTCTGAGATCTTGGCAATGGTCCTTGTTAACGTCCGGGCATTGATCGCTTTCCTGGCGGGCAGACCATGTCTTTTGTGGATTGTCCTTGTGTATCCAGGTTTGCAGGAAGGATCGAAAGGTCTCTTTTGAGACTTCCTTTGCCCCGAATCTGAGCAAATGGGCGGTGGTCATCTGGCAGTCGATTATCTGGATATTCATTTTGATGCATTGGTCGACCAGCCCGGCAAGAGCGATTTTTGAAGCGTCACTCACCAGAGAAAACATGGATTCGCCGAAAAAAACTCGATCAAGGCAGACTCCGTACAATCCGCCCACCAGCTTATCATCCAGCAGGCATTCAATGCTGTGCGCATATCCCAGTTCATGGAGCTTGATATAGGCCTTTTGCATGGCCTCGGTGATCCAGGTGCCTTCGCCTGATTTGATACGGGTAGAGCCGCATTGTTCGATCACCTTGCGGAAATTTGTATCCATGCTCAGGGTGAATTTTTCTTTGCGCATGGTCCTGGCCAGTCGTTTTGGGCAGTGAAATTCCCGTGGTATAAGGATCAGACGAGGGGCAGGGCTCCACCAGAGGATCGGTTCTCCTTCGGAAAACCAGGGGAAAATTCCAAGGCGATAAGCGGCCAGGAGGCGTTCCGGCGAAAGATCACCGCCTACAGCCAACAGGCCGTCAGGTTCGGCAAAGTCCGGGTCGGGGAAAAGGATTTCCTGTGGCAACTGGAAGACCGGCATGTTTTGAGTGATTTACGTGTGATGTGTTTTTTCCGTCTTTTATTGTACAGGATAGGCAAGACGAATGGTGACTGTATTATAGAGAAAGGATACCAGAAAAGACCGGGGGAAGAAACAGAAACGGCAGAGCCGGTTGGCTCTGCCGTTTTTGCTGGAGCGTGATGCGAGGATTAATCGCGTTTCATTTTTTTGCGACCGACCGTTGCCAGCCCGGCCAGCCCTGTACCGAACAGCAGCATGGTGGCAGGTTCGGGAACCGGGGCCGTGCCGCCGCCGATGATGTCGTTGTCGCACCAGGGAGCATAGGCAATGAAGAATTCGTCGGGATTGATAACGATTTTATCAGAAAGATTGGTGAAATCGTAGACTATTTCATAGGGGTGGCCATCCTGGGTCGCTCCGAATGTGTTATCGACCATGTTCAATGATCCAGCATCAATACCGTTAGGATTATCTTTTCGGTTGGTGGTAGTCATGGTGTAGGCGTAATTATTGCTAACTTCATATAAGCCATCTCCAGGGACGTTACCGGTGGATACGTTGTCCCTCGTTCCACCGTCGTGAACAAAATAATCCCAGGAATCCCAAGCGCCATCGGTGGAAATAAATAGGGAATCGAAGGCTTGACGACTGGTGCTGTCGTGCAGGACAATGCTCACCGCGTCGAGGTAACCTCCGCTGATGGTCACATCCATGTGGTCAATCTTGGGTGTTCCGTTTTCATCACCCGACAGTGGGCTTGTATAGCCTGGCCAGTTGATCCAGTTGTCAGCATAGGTAAAAGTCTGAGCATTTGCCTGCGGAATGGCCGGCAACAACAATGCTGCCCCTGCAAGTACGAGAGTTGTTGTTTTCATGCTTGTCTTGCTCCTTTTTTAATCATCAAAAAACATTTCTTTATGTGTCGCTTAAATTGCACTCTGCATGCCAGTTGGGAAAAATATTATTATATCTGTAGTTTCAGTATGTTATGGTGGTATCGCACAATGCATCCTGCAGGAGCTCGATATTTTTTCCTGTTTTACGGAAAAAATAATCCGTGAAACAGGAAAAAAGAATTGCAATTGCCTGTCTGCAAAGAGGTCGACCTGGGTGGGGGTAGGTCCTGGCGTGAAAATCAATGGGGTTTATTGTTCAAGATTCTGTAGTCGTGATGTTTTTCTGATTTCCTGGCTGGGCGCGTGGATGCATTTTTAAAAAGATAAGGTCGGTGCAGGGTGCCTGCTCAGGACAAGGGCTGGGTGCCAGGCGCTGATTATTCTGCGGCTGCTTGTCGGAGAAAAAAATGTATTTTTCGACATTTTGTCTGTAAATGTAGATCGATAGATAATAGGCGGTGGTTTTTTCCGGAAGTGCGGAAGCGAGATGGGCGTAAATGTCGCTGGGCGGAGGAGGTGGAGCGGCCGGCAACACAGGTAGCCGGCGTGGAAACGATCAGGGACTATCCGTACTCAGGGTGTTGATGATTTGTTGCAGCTGCTGATATTGCTCTGTTGTGAGGTCGAGGAATTCAACGGCTCTAATTTTACGGATTACCGGAATAAAGCTGCTGCAGGTGTTGGAGATATGATCGCGAACGGTTCTGGTTTGGATTCCTGGAATGATTGTTCGTGACTCACTGACAAAGATGCCTATTTCCATAAATTGGGTGCAGGGCAGATCTTCGCCGGAATATTCAAACGACATTCCATGCATGCTGATGTCAATGATAGGGCCGAGAATACGCGGATTTATCGCCAAGGGTCTGCCGCGCAACTTGTGCCGGACAGAATGACGGCGGTCACTGGGGTCATAGCTTGCCCCGTCCTCTTTTGTTTCTGTTACGGAGAGCATACGTTTCTATACAGAAGAAAAGAGGCTGTTGTCAATGGGCAACAGCACCATATTTTATCTGGGTATAATTACCCATAGTAATAATGGACTGTTTTGGCTTGTAAAAAAGAAAAAGCGGCAGGATTCAGGGTTTTGAAAAATTTTTAATTCTGCTTTTTAAGTTTCTGCGCCGGTACAAAGGCCATAAAAAATATGCATCCATTTAGCTCCCTCCTCTTGTATCAACCACAAAGTATATCAAATTCTTCTGACAATAATTTTTTCTTCAACCCTCCATGAATTACCTGAGATATGGAAGCCATGTTGGAGAATTACAAGAGGCATGTTTTTTTCTTCAGTTCATCAATGAGAACAGATGTGTTTTCTGAATAATTGATCGGGATATCAATGAGGTGTACACCGGGGGTTTCGAGGCATTCCAGCAAGGTTGGCGTCAGTTCTTCCTGTCGGTATATTCGATGACCATGGGCGCCGTAACTTTTGGCATACTGCACAAAGTCAGGATTGCCGAATTCCAGTCCAAAATCGGGGAGATTCATGCAGGCTTGTTTCCAGCGGATCATGCCCAGGGCATCATCACGCAATAAGAGAATAATAAGGTCAAGTTGCAGGCGAATTGCTGTTTCAAGTTCCTGAGAGTTCATCATGAAGCCGCCATCCCCGCAAATAGCCACTACTTTTTTTTCAGGATGCAGCATTTTTGCGGCAATCGCAACAGGAAGTCCGGCTCCCATGGTGGCCAAAGCATTATCAAGCAGTATGGAGGAGGGGTTGGTAGCCTTGTAATTTCTGGCAAACCATATTTTATACATGCCGTTGTCCAAGGAGAGAATCGAGTCTTCAGGTATGTTCTCCCTGATAACGGAGACAAGTTTTTGCGGGCTGCAGGGAAATGAATTGTCCTGGTGACGCTGGAAAATATTTTTTTCGATTTCTTTTTTTACCCGCGAAAAATAGCCGCTGCCGGCAAGGGAATCAGGTTGGATACGGGAGGCTAACCCACGCATGGTGTGGCTAATGTCTCCGATAAGCTCGTGTTGCGGGAAATAAACATTGTCAATGATGGCGCTGAAATAATTGATGTGAATGACCTGGACACCATTTCTGGTCATGAAAAACGGGGGTTTTTCCACCACATCATGGCCAACATTCAAAATAACATCAGCCCGGGCAATGGCGCAATGCAGGTAATCGCTGTCTGAGAGGGCGGCTGTGCCAAGGCAGCGTTGATGGTATTCATTGACTACACCTTTGCCCATCTGGGTGCTGAAAAAAAAGATTCCCGTTCGTTCAATAAAATCCTCGATTGCCCTGCAGGTTCGCCTGCGATTGGCAGCTGCAGCAATCAGCAGCAGGGGATTTTTCGCCTGCTGAAGGATGGGGATGGTGTCGGTAATGACTGCTTTTGAAACCTGGGGGTTGGTAATCCTGGTAACAGGGAAAACAGAGGCGCTTGTTGTTTCGGCGGCAATGTCCTCGGGTAGTTCCAGGTGCACCGGTCCGCATTTTTCCTGGATGGCCACTCGAAAGGCTTGCCGGACAAGTGAAGGAATAGAGTCTGCGCCGACAATCTGTCGGGTCATTTTTGTAATAGGTTCCATCATTCGAACCACGTCAATAATCTGGAACCGGCCTTGTTTGGATTTTTTTATCGGTTTTTGTCCGGTGATGAACAGACAGGGCATTCCTCCAAGCAGGGCATGGGAAACACTGGTAACAAAATTGGTGGCCCCGGGGCCAAGTGTTGCAAGGCAGATTCCGGGTTTGCCTGTAAGCCGTCCATAGGTGGCTGCCATAAAACCGGCAGCCTGTTCATGCCTGGTGAGAATGAGCTCTATCTTTGAAGTACGCAGGGCTTCAACAAAAGCAAGATTTTCTTCTCCAGGGATGCCGAATATATAGCTAACCCCTTCATTCTCTAATGCCTGTACAAGTAATTCCGCACCATTCATCATTTTCTCGAAGTAGTGGTTTTAACCAGCCTGTTTTATAAAGGTCGTCACGAAAAGCTGAATCTCCGACATTTTCAGACTTCAAGGTCGCCGCTCATCTGCAGCAGGCCGCTCGGAGTCTACGCTTACCCGGAGTCTCGCAGATAAGCGGAACGTAGTGAAGACTTCGGGCTCGCTTACCCGGAGTCTCGCAGGCTCGCTTACCTGTGAAATATGCGGGTTAGCGGTTTTTGGGTCGAATTTTGATATGAATCATTCAACGTACGCTCCTGTTCATTCTCGGGAGCACCGTGTTTATGAATAAACTATACTATCTGACGTTTTGTGGAAATAAAAAAGGACTCAAAAAAAAATCCAGGCAAGATGCCCGGGGCTGTGGAGAGCTTTATTTTTGAGGGAGTCCTGCTGCTTGTTGCAAATTAAGAACGGAAGAAAACACAAAAAAGTGGAAAAAATAGGTTTACAGAAGAGATCAACTGTTTGATAATTATATATTCTATATGTTGCTTCCGGATTTTTCGGAATAAGGACTGTGTCGAGTCATCATTATCCGGTAATACTGTCAATTTTTTTTTAGCCCCCTAATTTCATGTATCTGGAACATTTTCAACTTCATACATCGCCATTTCGTGAAGAAATCGACCCTGAAATTTTTTTTCCGGAAGCCGATAGAGAGCGCATTTGTAAAAATCTTGAGACGGATATCAAAAACGGTAGATTATTCGTCAAGCTCATCGGCAGTGAAGGAAGCGGGAAAACACTTTTGTGTAAAGCGTTGCCGGGGCGATTACCGGATGATTTTGAGGTGTTGTACATTGACAACCCTGTCGGATCTTTTGATGACCTTTTACGACTCGTCTGTCTTGATCTGGGCATGGAGCCGGGCGGGGAGCAGACTGATTTAGTTTCGGAATTGAGGCAACAGCTGCAGCGGCGACAGAAATATGGCCATCACGTTGTGCTTATTATTGACGATGCCGAGAAGATTTTTCTGGCGACCTTGGAACGATTACTTCGTCTACCCTGTGAAATGGGAGAGCTGTCTGTTCTCACTCTTCTCCTTGCCGGTCGTCCCGGTCTGGATGCAAATCTGCAACAGCTTACCGTTTATTGCACAGGGGTTGATGTTGAATATGGCTATGCCCTGGAGCCCATGAGCAGGGAGGAAACAGGTCGTTACCTTGTCTATCGTTTGTTGGCTGCCGGTCTTGACAGTCGCGAGCACAAGGAGATTTTCACAGGTGAGGCTGTTGAGAAAATATTTATTTCGGCTGCCGGTAATCCGAGGATGACCAATATCCTTGCCGAAGAGGCATTGCAGAAATCCTGCAGCGAGAAATCTTTTTTGGTTCTTCTTGATCATGTAGATGCTGCGCCGGACAGGCGCGACGGCAAGCAGGGTGCAACTGGTTTCTCGAGCATTTTCAACAAAAAGAAAAAATACGTGGTTGTGTGCGGGGTTGTACTCTTTCTGTTAGGGCTTGTACTTTTCTTTGCTGCCCGGCCGGAGAAAACTAAAACTATTATGGAGGAACAGGCACCTTCAACAGCGTCAAAAAAAGCAACTTCTCCTTCAACAGAGCTTGTGGCTGCATCGATGCCGGCCACTCCTGATGAAGAAAAGCAGGTCCGGGACAACACAGCCCTCGACATTAAACAGGCTGAAGTAAAAAAGAAAGTGTCAGGAGCGGCGGAAAAAAAGAGTAGTATTCGTGTGCAGCGGAATGTGCTGAAAAAACAGATGGATAGCAGCGAGAAGAAGGTGGTCGCCAAAAGTGGTGACCAGCTCTTTCAGGAGCGTTTGCGGGCAAGTGCGGGATGGTTGGCCGGCGCATATCGGGGGCAGTATACCATTCAACTTATGATGTTGAGTTCGGAGCACGCTGAAGACAATGTGAAAAAATTATTAATCCGCAATGATTATTTTGCCATTATTGATAAATTGCATATCCTGCGAAAAAAAACCAATCCGCCGACATTGTTTGTTTTTTATGGCACCTACCCGTCCATGGATGCCGCCAGGCAGGTACGAAACACCATGCCGGTTTTTCTGCGTAAACATCATCCCTATGCATTATCCATTGCCGATGCCTTGACCAAGACCGAAGATTAGCCCCCATGCCACTTGTCGCGTACTGCAGGAGTGGCTGTTTTTCGTTTAGGTGACCATGTAATAAAAAAAGGGGTTATGGATACCAATCCATAACCCCTTGAAATTTATTGGTGGAGGTAAGCGGGATCGAACCGCTGACCTCTTGAATGCCATTCAAGCGCTCTCCCAGCTGAGCTATACCCCCACACACGATTCGACAGCGGTCTGATACCACGGTTTGTCTTTCCTTGTCAAGATGTATATGCATCCAAAATTGCTTTCATGTCGATTTTTTCGGTGAATTTCCTATATCGGTTGTCAATCTTTACAGGGATTGGTACAATAAAATTTTTGTCCAAAGTGGATTTGCACCATTAAGACAATGATCCGGGCTGCAACATTGAAGTTGAGTAGCTCCCGGGACCCCCATGATTTTGGACTACAGGTCCTGATAGTTCCGACTACCGACCGAAATATCCCATCTTGGTGATTGATTTTCGGATAATTATAAAAGGAATCCATAGGTGATATTGGATGTTTTCTCCGTTTAATTTTCTTTTTGGCTGGATGTCAAATGATCTTGCCGTGGATTTAGGCACTGCCAACACCGTATTGTACGTCAAGGGAAAAGGTATTGTCCTGCGAGAACCATCAGTCGTAGCCGTTCGTCAGGATATGCGCGGCAGCAGAGTTCTGGCTGTTGGACGGGAGGCCAAGGAGATGTTGGGTAAAACTCCTGGTAATATCGTCGCCATTCGTCCGATGAAGGATGGAGTCATTGCTGATTTCGAGGTTACAGAGGCAATGCTGCGATACTTTATTAATAAGGTCCATAATCGTCGCACCTTGGTTCATCCACGCATTATTATCTCAGTGCCTTCCGGTATTACCCAGGTGGAAAAACGGGCGGTGCGGGAGTCTGCGGAATCTGCAGGCGCCAGAGAGGTGTATCTCATCGAGGAACCGATGGCTGCAGCCATCGGGGCTGATCTGCCAATCACGGAACCGACTGCCAATATGATTATTGATATAGGGGGAGGGACCACTGAGGTGGCCGTCATCTCACTGGCCGGTATTGTCTATGCCAAGTCGGTACGTGTCGCCGGAGATAAGATGGATGCGGCAATCCTTCAGTATATCAAACGAAAACACAATCTTGCCATCGGTGAGCGCACTGCGGAGTTGATCAAGACGACCATTGGTAACGTCAAACCCGTTGAACCTTACGAAACCATGGATATCAAGGGTAGGGACCTTGTCTCCGGAGTGCCTAAAACGTTGACCATTACATCCAAGGAAATTCAATCGGCAATAGCCGAGCAGGTTGAGGTTATTGTCGATGCCGTACGGGTGGCGCTTGAGGTAACCCCGCCGGAGTTGTCCGCTGATATCGTGGACCAGGGTATAGTTCTGACAGGGGGCGGCGGCCTGTTGAAAAATCTGGATTCTCTGCTTAAGGATGAAACAGGAATGCCGATAATCGTGGCCGATGATCCTCTTTCTTCAGTGGTGCTCGGCTCTGGGCAGGCTTTGGATAATATAGAAATTCTCAAAGAGATTGCCATTGATTAAATGCTTTTTTCGGGCAGGCCTGCCTCCTTGGATGTTACCAGTACCTAAATTGGGCGTTTCACTCATCTGCAATTTAAAAAAAGATACATGATTACAGAATGTTTTTTTTATAAAGTGTTGCAGATGAGTGAAACCCTGCGGGATTTCCATTTCATCCCCAATCTGCATGCCTCGGAGTCTCGTTCCTCGCTTACCTGCGCTGTCTCATGTATGCTTCACTACAGGTAAGCGAGGAACGAGACTCCGATGAAACAGCACAAAACCTGCAGATTGGGGCGAAATGAAAATCGCTCAATTTAGGCAGTAGATTTGTCTCTG
>Ga0256833_1002354_pt1 | contig 13333 bp, 8 predicted proteins | sample 356284metaG_FD_190535 | JGI IMG/M metagenome (GOLD analysis project Ga0256833, IMG submission 190535) | Hydrothermal vent microbial communities from Mid Atlantic Ridge, Atlantic Ocean - 356-284 | ecosystem: Environmental > Aquatic > Marine > Hydrothermal vents | place: Atlantic Ocean: Mid...
AATCTTATTACATCTTCGTCAAGTCTGTAGTTCCTTTCCAGTGCTTTCACAGTTTCTCCATCACCCTGAAATTTAATGAGTATGTAAGTACCACGTCTGTTCTTCTTGATCTCATATGCAAGGGTTCTTTTCCCCCAGTTGTCTATGGTGATAATATCACCGTTGTTTGATTCAATTATGTTTTTGTACTTTTCGATTTTCTCAGGGACCTGAGGATCTTCTACTTTTTCAGAAAGAACAAAAATGGTTTCGTAAAGTCTCATCTTCACCTCCTCTCGGTTTTACAGCCCTTCCTCTCCGGGAAGAGCAAGGAGTTTCGCTGTGATTATCAGTATACATAAAAAAATTTTTTTGACAAGGAATTGTCTTATTCATACAAACTCATTAATCCGAAAATTGTGCCGCTTACCAGATTACGTGACATTCCTATTTCTGTTCCGGCATAGGCGCTGTTGAATTCTGGATATGGTCCGAGTTCAAAGGAAAAAGCTTCTTTCCCCGTATCCCAATCAAGAGCTTCCCATACCCAGATGTTATTCTTCAATCCCACATCATAGAGAAGGTTTGATGCAGCACTCATGGCAGGAATTCCGTTTGGAAAGCTGACATCTCTGTTTGCCCACTGTGAATACAGTTCCTTTTTAACAGGGTCCCATACAAATTTTTCTGCCCCTCTCGGTGCGAATTTTGAAATTCCAGAAAAAGCAATACCCAGAGTTTTGCTGGAAGTTTTAGCCCTAAGCTGATTGCTTACAACCACCACTCCATAACCTCTTACGACAAGTGATTGATCTGTGGTAGATTCATCTGTTTCTGGATTTCCAAATGTCACTTTTACCTGGGCAGCTATTCTTTTGTCCTTAGTACCCGGGAGTTGTTTCCAGTTGTCAGGTATTTTATCCCTCCAGAAAAGGACTATATGCATTACTCTGTCACCATCTGTTATGACAACAAATTTATCCTGGTCTCCGGTGCCCATCAGAGTTGGGGTTGTTCCCGAGCCTTTGCCCAGCCTTATGCCTCCAAGGTAAGATGGACCCGTATCATAATTTGCAGTCCACCCTCCTTCATTTTCATCCAGGGTGAGGCTATTTCCTGTCCACTGGACTCTGTACATTTTTTTGCTTGTAACCACATAAATACCGCCTTCCTCATCAACATCAACAGCAATGGAGTTGGAAATTTCTTCATCGGTTGAGAATCTGAAATAATAAAGGTGCCTGAAATCCCTCGATAGTGTGAAGAGCAATCCCCTGTCTGTTACTGCAACCAGCATTCCGTCATATGTGATATTCAAGCCAACGATTTTTTCATCAGAAGAAATAAGGAGTGAGTCGGGTATCTTGAAGGTCCTTAGAAGCTTAATTTTTGAGTAGGGATCACCGGTAACTGAATCTGAATATGCATAGATTTTCTGAAGTTTTGGAACATAAAAGATGTTATCTTTATCAATCAGAGTGTAGGCACCTGAGATTCCAACATCAGGGTTAAAAACATCTGTAATGGATGCTCCATAGGGAAGTTTTACTCTGTCAATGTACTTTAAGCCATGCTTTGAGTGTGCAACTTTATAAACATACATCTGGTCTGCACCCCAGATTACGCGTTCTCCATCGGAATATGGACCACTGAACGCAAGGGTAATTGCACCAGGTAAGCCTTCAAGGTGAAAGAATTTCCCCTTGCTGACATCATATGGTCCCGCGTAGGGTGTTGAGTCCTGGCAATATGGATTTCGATGTGTCATTGGCCATGGTGAATCTGCGAGGAAGGGATTCACTGGTGGTTCATTTCCATCATCTAAATAGGCAGGGGGATAAAAGTAGACTTTTTCATCAACGCTGGAACAGCTTGAAGTGTAAAGTATAACAAGCAGAAGAAGCAGAAAAATTGCAATTCTTTTCATCTCCAATCCTCCTTCCTGCTACCTATTTTAGATGATTTTCTGAACATTTGTCAATCTAATCATTAGAATAGTTTCAAATAGTTACATGATTGAAAAAATTTTTTGTGGAAGAATATTAGCACTCTTGACAATTTTTCCACTTTTAATTACGATAATATTTGTGAAAGTCGTAAAGAACTTGACGTTTTATCTACTCCTCACTTTTGCTGTTTCTCTGTGGAGTTTCAACATAAAGCAGTATGTAACTTTTACCCCTCCGCAGAAGGGGACCGAAGGCAGTGCACTTAATTTTACCCTTATCTATTCCGGGCCTGTGGAGGTGGATTTTATCCTTTATTACAGAAGCGGAAATGAAAAGGGCTACAAGACTATTCAGTTCAGCAGGGGCGAATTTGGGAAATATACTGCCGTGTTGCCATCCTTTGAGGTTCAGACTCCGGGAATCTATTTTTATATTGAGGCGATAGACAGAGAAAATAATTCATACAGTATGGCTGGAAGTTATGCTCACCCACTTTATGTTCCAGTTGAGAAGCGGAAGGAAAAAATTTTTCTCCCTGAGGTTGGAAAAGAATTCTCCCCCCTTGAAGAGGAGTTGACGCTTCTTCAGGCTGAAAATGTAGTTTATACAGCATCGGCCTTTGCTCAGAGTATCCTTGAGTCCCCCGCTTCAATTGTATCCATATCATCAGATTATATTGAATTGCTTGGCAGCAAGGATATTGGAGAAATACTGAGGTGGTTACCCGGAATTGATGTGATAAAATTTACACCTGCTGATATACAGATTGGGGTCAGGGGATTTAACAGGGAGATAACCAATAAACTTCTGACAATGGTTGATGGCAGATCTGTTTATTTTGATTTCTTTGGATTCACCTCCTTTTCCTCTCTGCCAATTTCCATATTTGATATTGCCAAGATTGAGGTTGTAAAGGGACCTGTTTCAGCCATTTATGGTGCCAACGCATGGAGTGGAGTGATCAATATCATTACAAGGGATCCCCGAAAGGAGCAGGGATTGAGATTTTATTTTGGAATGGGATACAATGGAGCAGGTGAATGCAAAAATTTTAAAAAGGGTTTTCTGTGCCTTAGAAACAATTACGGAAATTACCAGTACGCAACTTATAAGGACAAGCAGTATGTTAGAATCTCCGCAGGGTGGGAAAATAGAAGTGATTTTGAGCATCCTGCACGTCTCTCAACACCAGAGTTATTTGCGGAGGATCGGGAAAAGGTTAGAAACAGGATAGGCAAGGGAAATGAAAAAATATATGCAAATTCCACTTTTGGATATGAATTCTCTTCCAGCTTTAATTTGAAGGTTCAGAGTGGATTCTCTCTCATAAAGGGGAACATACTTACAGAACTTTCGCAGTATGGAACGGAGGGCAATACAGGTTTTATAAAGAGTGAAGTAACCTATAAGATGTTTCAGGCTGTGTTGTTCTGGAATCATTTAAATTCTCTCTCCGCAACTTTTTTCAGACCTGATACATCTGATTTGACCGGATATATGGGGGACCCCCTTGATGTCGAACCTCTTGTTATGAACAAACATATCATTAATGATGTTTATGACATAACTTTAAAGCAGAGAGTTCTGGCTTCGCCCCATAAGTTGAGCTTTGGTGCAGGTTACAGGTTTAACAGGGTTGATGCACCTCACTTCTTCCGGGGAAAAGTTCACCAGCAGAATCTTTTCAATGCCTTCCTGCTTGATGAAGTAAAATTTGGTTCTCCCCGGAACTGGATAGTTAACGGTGCCATCAGATATGACCATCATCCTTTAACGGGTGATCATTTAAGCCCGAGGCTTGCTCTTGTTTACAAAATAAATGATGAACAGGGTCTCAGATTTTCAGCAAGCAGAGCTTTCAGAAATCCCACATTTATTGAGTCATATATGGATTTTGAGGTCCCAACTGTCCTTGCAGTTGCTCCTGGAGGCGAAGTACTTGAGCCACCACAGTTTGTTGTTTCTCCGGTGAAGGCTCGTGTTGTTGGTAACAGGAATCTTGAATCAGAGGTTATTGATGGGTTTGATTTTACCTATCAGTGGCTGAAGGAAAATGTTATTCACCTTACCCTTGATGGATTTTACAACAGATTTTACAACCTGATAAGATACCAGACCACTCCTGAGGGAAAAAGCTTTACCAATCTGGGTAAGGGATATGAGTATGGTGGAGAAGTTGGTTTAAGATGGTATCTCTCCTCATATTTTGAATTGTGGAGCAACTACTCGTATCAGAGAATTTACAATACCAATGATGATCCAGAAACGCTTCAGGATGAAAAAGGTGTTGATCCAAGATTTCCACAGCATAAATTTAATCTGGTTCTGTTTGCAAAGTTCAATAAATTCAAATCATCATTCCAGTTTCACTATGAGAGTAAAAAGGGAAAGTACTTTGATGATGATTTTATTCCCTACAAGTTACCTGCCGTTGATCCCCAGAAGGTGGGGGACAATATTGTGGGTTATGTGGTTGTATCTCCAGATACTTACTATGAGATCCCTGCTTTTTATATCGTTAACCTAAACTTTCTCTACGATATATCAAAACATTTTCAAATAGGTGTGTATGTTTACAATCTTTTGAACTATGTACATAAAGAGTTTCCAAGACCAGAGGCTGAAGATATAGGAAGGATTATATATGGTAATCTCAGGGTGGTGTTTTAAAATGGTGAGGAGATTGATTTTGTCCCTTCTCATTTTTACAGGGCTTTATTCCCTATTGTGGGGAGGCGTTACTCTCCTCTATCATAATCCACCTGCTGAAGTGAGTGAGGGACAGAGCATAAATATTTCTGTTGATTTGAAAGGATATGAGAATGTCAGAAATGTGATAGTGTTTTTCAGGGGAGCCAATGAAACTGCATACAAGGCGGCTTTGCTTTTTCCAAAAGAAAAGCCTGGACACTATGAGGGTATTATTCCTGCATCTGAAGTACTTCCCCCCGGGTTATACTACTACATTGTGGTCAGAACCACGGATTATAAACTGGTGCCCGTTTTTGCAAGCAGTCAGGTACCGCAGTATGTCAGGGTTAAGCCCAAGAAGGAAGAAGTGGTTCTGGGAGGGGAACTTGAATCATATCTTGAACAGGGACTTTCGGAAGAGGTCACCTATTTCAAATCTGAGGAAGAAGTAAAATCTGCCTCAGGGTTTAAACAGAAGAGGAGCGAAGCACCAGCCTCAACATATGTCATGTACAGAAGGGACCTCCTCAAACTGGGAACATTTTTCCCTTGTGACTCCTTTTTCTATGTGCCTGGAATCAGGGTCGTGAGGATAAACGCTTCTGATATAGAACCTGGAATGAGGGGGCTTGCAACTGAGGGGAATAAGAGGATTCTGACTCTGGTTGATGACAGGCCCGGTTATGTGGCTTTTATTGGTATCACTCCCTATGTTACTCTTCCCTTTTACATTATGGATGTTGATAAGATAGAATTTGTAAAGGGTCCTGTTTCCACAATTTATGGTCCAAATGCGTATTCGGGAGCCATCAATATTATTTTGAGGGATCCTCATAAGGACCCGGGAACATATTTTTACTTCGCCATTGGAGATAGGGGGCTTAAAAGCAGTGTGGGAGAAATATCCTCAGCAGATGTTGAGGGGAAGATCTTTCACCGTGTTTCTGTGGGGTGGCAGAGGTATGAGGAGTTCAGTAAGGTGAAAGTCCCTCAGTTTATCAGCGGGGTGAATAACCCAGTTAAGGTGTACTGGGGTGATTACATGGTTGGGAGGGACCTGGAAGATGGTTACATCAAGTTCTCAAATGGGTTAAATTACATTTATGCTGAAACTGCTGCCAGATCCTTTCTCTTTCAGAACTACTATGGTTACTTTGGTTATGGAAGGGTGGATTTTAAGAAGAAGGATGTAAGAATTATGAGTTTTCTCAATTACTATGATACTGGTATAAAGGCTTATATCAAACCTGACACTTCTGGATTAACAGGGTATATGGGTGAATCTCTTGATCTTGAACCCAACATAATCAATTCCTATGTTAGAGGAGCACTTGGAGATGTGGACCTTATTTACACAGCTACGTTCAGCGACAATTACAAGCTGAGATTCACTGCCAATTATACCTATAACTACATAAATGCTCCTCAAATCTTTACACAGAGTTACAGCCAGAACCTCTATGGTTTCTCAGCCCTCAACGAGGATAAATTTTTCAATGAAAAGCTGATCTTAAACTTCTCAGTCAGGTACGATTATCATCCCATTACCAAGGAACACTTCAGTCCCAGGCTTGCTGTAGTGTACAGACCTGCAGAAAGGCAGACGCTCAGATTCGTGGCGAGCAGTGCATACAGGAATCCAACCTTTGTTGAATCCAATGTTGATTTTGATGTGCCCACAGTGGTGCCTGTGGCTCCGGGAGGGGAGATGTTATCTCCGCCACAATTTGTTGTATCACCCATACCTGCCAGGGTGAAGGGGAATGAGAAGATAAAGGCTGAAACTGTTTACAGCGGAGAAATTGATTACGAGGGTATGTTCTTTGGTGATCTGAAACTTAATCTTGATCTTTATTACAACAAATATCGCGATCTGATTGACATGCACCAGACACCTGAAGGTTACACCTTTGATAATCTTGGAAATGCTCACGGCTATGGTGTGGAATTTCTGGTGGACTGGTTACCATTTGATCAATGGAGGTTTTTTGTAAATTACTCCTTCTCCAGAACTTACAATGAATTTGACAACCCCTATACTTATCAGAATGAAAAGGGACTTAGCAGGCTTTATCCCGAGCATATAGCCAATGCCGGTGTTTTCTTCATACCCGAGAAGTGGGAAGTTTCCCTTCTTTTTCACTATGAATCTAAAATTGAAGGCTACAGAGACGAGGATAATATACCTTATATTTTCCCCGTTGTTGATCCGACAAAAGTGGGTGAAAATGGAAAACCTGTGATTATTGGATTGTATCCTGCAGGTACTCCCGATGTTAAATATGTTCTTCCATCGTACTATCTTTTGAGAGCGAGAATTGCGTATCTGCCAAATGATAAACTCACCCTTTTCCTCGTGGGGCAAAATATCCTGAACTACAAACATTACGAATGGCCCAGGGATATTTCTGAAGAGATTGGATGGAGGGCTTTTGGAGGGGTTATCTATAAATTTTAGAAGGAGTACAGGATCATGAGAAAGATATTTGCGGCACTCATTATTGGAGTGTTTGTTATAGCAGGATGTAACAAAACTGCTGAAATGGAAAGGGTGGAATATAGACCTTCCCTCAAGGTAAAACCGGGAGACTACATAATTCCCGTTTTTGATCCTGATAATATGAGAATTCCTTTTCCCAATGATCTACTTATTGATAAGACTACTGGAAAAGTTAACATACCAGTTTTACCCACTGATACACAGGCTGAAACGATGATGAAGTGGCAGTTGAACACCCTTGATGGTTTCAGTACATCCACGACAATTTATGTTGACTTCACTTATCCCATTTCTCTGACAAGTGTTGAGGGAAATGTCCTTATAATAAATACAAAAAAATTCACCTCAGCCATTGTTTCAGGATCTCCTGTGACAGATGCAATTGTACCGTTCACTGCTGAATTCGAGCCTCTTGGGGGAAAGAACAGGTTGATCCTTCATCCACTTCACCTCCTGGAACCTTCTACCCAGTATGTTGTGATACTCAAAAAAGGCATAAGAGGAATCAACGGGAAGGAGGTCAGTCCTTCACCTGTGTATCTGTTCCTGAAGAATGACAAACCTCTGTATAATAAAGCCACCAGTTCATCAACTCTACCAGCCCTCAGTGATGAAGAGGCAAAACAGCTTGAGGAGATGAGGGAACAGCTTCAGGATCTTTTCACAGGACTTGAAAAAACCGGTCTCGCAACGAAAGATGATATTCTCTTCCTCTGGAGTTTTACCACACTTTCTGTGGGAAAAACTCTGAAAAAAATAGTAACAGGGATTGTAGAGGAATCTCAGAGGAACCCATCAGAATTTGAAGCTTCATTTGACGATGGTGAGTCTAAAATTGTACCGGCGATTTGCGTCTATGCTCCTGATCTGAGACCGGATCTGTGTGGTGCTCTCCAGCCTGATCCACATCTCAGAGCTCTCTATGACCTGTTTGTATCTTCTGGATATGGTCTTCAGGTAAGCTGGGTTGTGGAAGGTTACTTTTACACCAGGAATTACAGGGCGTTGCTGGGGTATTTTTCTGATGATCTTTCATATCTTCCTGAGAAAATACGTTTTATTCTTACGATTCCCTCGGGAAGAACCCTTGAGTCCATGCGTGGGATGGCACAGCCTGTAACTGATCCATTTCCTGTAATTATTTACCAGCATGGAATTACCAGAAACAAAAATGATATTTTTCTGGTAGCAAATGGCTTTGCCCTCGCCGGGTTTGCCACCTTCGCCATTGACCTTCCTGACCATGGTGAGAGAAGAGAGGGGGATGTGGACATAAATGGAGATGGAACACCAGATGGTGACAGGTTCATTGATCCTTCCAATATTCTTACCACCAGAGACAGAATGAGGCAGGCTGTTGTGGATCTTGAGATACTGACACAGGTCATCAAGCACTGGAAATTTGATGTTTTTTACAGCAGTGACAATACAAACTGGACAGGATACGGAAATGGAGTAACTGATTTACCGGCAAAGAATCCATACACCGGGGAGGATGAAATATACTTTGTGGGTCATTCTCTTGGTGCTATCATTGGTGGAGTTTTTATGGCAATGTCACCAGATGTTAAGGTTGGAGTTCTCAATTCTGGTGGTGGTGAAGTGGCCAGGCTAATTGCCACTTCTCCAGCCTTTGCAGGGTTTATGATGCAGAGCATAGCAGGAACTCTGGGCATGGATGTGAATTCAAATCAGTTTAAACAGTTCTGGTATGATTACATCAATTCAGTTCAGTGGATAGTAGATGGTGCAGATCCTGCAAATTATGCAAGGTACTGGTCCATGGAGCCTCTTTATACTGCCGGTAATCAGCCTGTTATAAAAAAGATTCTTCTGGTAGGGTCGAGATTTGATCCTGTGGTACCTGATGCAAACAGAGACCTGCTGGCAGTTGAAGGTGGATTGATAAGTGATTATTCAGATTTACTAACTGAATCGGTGCTTCCTCCATCTCTACCTCTCGATAAAGGTGGGTATGTAGTGTTGAATTCCTATAAATCTTACACTGTAGATGTGACCTCCCTTCCTCCCTACTTTTCTCCTTATATTGTTGATGGGCAATTAAATATTGGTTCCCCCAGTCTTCTTCTCACCCCAGCAAGGGTAAATCCGGATCTCTCCCTTGCAGATTGTACCCCAGCTGATCCCACAGGTTGTGTAGCATATTTGCCGTTTTATCTTGAAATGTACAATGAGATGGATTCATTCCTTGCCACAGGTGGGAATTATATCAAGATTTCATCAAAATCTGATTATCTCCCTGATACTGCCACCTGTACCTATCTTGGCAGCAATCCCGCCATGTGTACAGATCCACGCTATCAGCTTGCATGTTACCTGTGCCAGTACTGGGATGTTCCCCTTGTGTGGGACGGCAGGTAGATGTTAGTTTAGCAATTCTCTTGAATGAAAAAACGGGTTTTTAAACTGCTTGTATCTCTGGAGTCTACTCAGAAAAAAGATATGTGGATGTTTTAAAAATTTTTAGAAAACTAAAATGGTGGGCAGGGACGGAATCGAACCGCCGACACAGGGATTTTCAGTCCCTTGCTCTACCGACTGAGCTACCTGCCCACCGAAACTTAGTTTATAAAATTGCACTGGTCTGTCAAGTAAAGAGAGATTTTTCTTTAAGTTCAGTAAATTACCTTCACTCCCTGCAGCCAGTCTACCTTATCTTTTATTGCCTGGTAGTATGAAGGATCCTTCATGATAATGGTTATTCTATTTGCCTCTCCAGTGTAGAATTCATTCCAGGTCGTTTTGGGAAAGTAAGCAAGAAGCAGGGTGAAATGATCTGGCGTGTTTTCCAGCATCTTGAAAACTTCAAATCCGGTTACCTGTTCCACAATGGATTGATAAACTTTTCCCGGAATTAATTTTTTCGCTACCTGGAGATATTTGGCTTTGTCCTCTATCGTTGTAATTGGATTCCCATATGGATATCTTTTACCTGTAGGTGTCCATGTAAAATTCTTGCTTTTTTTATCGTATGTTACAATAAATAATCTTGCCTGATATTTTTGGGCAATATATTTTAGATTTTCTCCTTTTGAAAGATCTTTGAGAAATGAAACGGCTCTCTTAAAGCTCTTCCTGTGGGCTTCAGGATTTCCATTGTATATCTTTGAAAAGAGTTTTCTAGTGGCAAGCTGGGGAATAACAAAATCTTTAAAGAGTAGTTTTTTGTTGTTATTGAAAATCTCATTAAGTAATTGCGGTGAATCACATTTTTTTAACAATTCCTGCTGCTCTTTTTCTGTTATCTCCTTTTCAAGATCGCAACCCCAGTTTCTGCAAATTTCTTCTGAGATCAGACCCTTCAAAAGATATGTGAATGCAGCCTCATCACTCATTTTTTCACTCAGATCTGGAAAACATGCTTCAATGGCACTTCTCGTGAGCTGAATATCTCTTTCAAATATTATGGTTTTTCCGACTCTTCCTACAAGACTTGTCTCTGGAACTTTAATTTTACTGCATCCTGCAAGAAGCAAAAGAATAACTTGAAATGAAATGATAAATTTCTTCATCAATCCTCCCCAGATTTTTGAATAAATTATAATTGATGTTTGGGGATTTCGCAAGAAGTTAAAGTAAAATAAGGGCGGGTAACCCCGCCCTCTTTTTTTACTGGAATGTAACTAATCTGATGAGAAAGTAGAGGAGTGCATACCATGGAAAAGCTGCAGCCACATTGAGAAGTATGGAGAAAATCCTGCACCAGTTTCCTGCTTTTTTACTGAAAATACTCCAGACAATACCTGCAAGTGTTGCAACCAGCATGTAAATAAATACCACTTCCAGATTCACACTGTTGAGAGATCTGTTGATAATCGCTCCTTCCGGCAGGAAAAGATAGCCATAACTTATGACCACATTGACAATTCCAAACCAGATTATCCCAGGAACTGATGAAAGAGCCTCTTTTACTTTCTCCCAGATGCCCTCAATTTGCGATACTTCTTTTGCAACTACTTTTTTCATTGTTGCCATCTTTAACCTCCTTTTTTTCTTGATAAGAATTTAACACATTGCGTCAAAAAAATCAAGTAAAAATTGACACGATATGTTAAGGAGTTATGAAAAATTACCTTTCTGGCAAGAAAAACAGAGAAAATGTTTATCTGCTGGGCTTGAAAATCAGTACGTTACATTTACATTTTGTCAGAACCTTATGTGCTGTTGATCCCATTAATATGCTGAATGTTTCTGAACTCCCATGTGATGACATGGCAATCAGGTCTACCTGGTATTTGTGAGCAACATCAAGTATCTTTTCCCATGGTTTGCCCTTTTCAAATATTGCTTCTACATCAAATCCTTTTTTTCTGTAATCTTCAACTATTTTTTCAATTCTGCCCTCTGCTTCCTTTTCAAGTTCCTCTAATCGATGGAAAAATTCTAATGTCCCTATTTCAACGACACCTTCGTAGAGAAATGTGGGCTCTTCAAAGGCGTGCATGACATAGAACTTTGGAGAAAAAGGCTGAAGGAGTTCAAAACTTTTTTTCAAAGCCTGGAGAGAGTGTACTGAGAAATCCACCGGGATCAGTATTTTTGAGAAGTTGACCGGTTCATTTGGTTTAATGATGAGTGTTGGAATATTGCACTTTCTTGCAATTTTTTCAGAAGTGGAGCCAAGAATTGCTTCTTCTATGCCTGTTCTTCCATTGTTTCCGACGATAACGAGAGAAACCCTTCTTCTGCGTGCAACTTCCCTTATTTCTGATGCCGGGTTTCCCTCCCCAATTACAATTTTGTAGGAGTCAAGATATTGCGATGCCATTGAATCAATCTTTTCCTTTAACTGCTTTTTCAGATCCCTTATCGCTTCTTCGAGAGTTTCAATGAAAATCCAGTAGTTGTAATCAGTTGGAAGTTTCTCAATTGAATGAAACAGAATTATTTCTGCATCCTCATACTTTTCTTTGAGGATCTTGGCAGTTAAAAGCAGTTTTTCAGTAAGTTCAGAAAAATCCACGGCAACCAGAATTTTTCTTACTTTCATTTCTCCTCCTTTTTTAGAGGTTTTACTGCAAGAACATCACAGCAGGCATTTTCAAGAACTTTTTCTGTTACACTTCCCAGAATCAGGTGAGAAATCCCGCTTCTGCCATGTGTTCCCATAACGATAAGGTCGAATTGCTCCTTCTTTGCAAGCTGGGTTATCTTTTTATGTGGCTCCCCCATGAGAATTTTGGTGGTGTACTTTATTTCTGTGAGGTCAAACTTGAGAAGAAACTTGTCCATCTCAAGATGCGCAATTTCTCGCAAGGAAAGTTTTTTCTCTTTAAGTAGGCGGATGTATGTTGGAGATCTTATTATTGGTTTTACTATGTGAAGGACGGTGAGTTTGGAGTCAAATACCCTTGCCAGATAGAGGCCCCATTTCATTGCTTCCTCGGAAAATTCCGAAAAATCTACAGGTACCAGAATGCTTTTGATAGAATGGCATGTTCTGTCTCTGCATACCCAGACAGGTTTAGGCGAGTATCTGACCACCTTTTCAGCAGTGCTACCAAGAATTATCCTTTTTATTCTGTGACTGCTTCCGATAACAACGATGTCTGCATCATACTTGACAGAGGCTTTTACAATTTCTTCGTAAGGTTTTCCTGCTTCCCCGACTATTTCATATTCTATGCCCTCTTCTTTCAATTCCTTTTCTATATCCTCCATGTCTGCAATTCGACCCTTGAGAGCTTCTTCAATATAACTTTTGAAGATGGAGCTGATTTCTGTGGGTATTTCATTATCAGGGACAGTTTCAAGTACATGTAATAAAATAATTTTTGCATTGAAGGTTTTTGCAAGAAACTTGCCCCTGCAGGTGACAAAAGGGGTAATTTTGGACAGATCAACAGGTAATAAAATCCTTTTAATCTGCACTTTATCCTCCCTCTCCTTTTCATTTAATTATAACAGAGGAATCTCCTGATCAAAAATTTTTTAAGTAAAATTTCAGATAAGGTGGTGTTTATGTAAGATTACGGCGATCTCTGTAAAATTTCTCCAGAATGGCAGGAGTGAGCATGAGATCAGCAAGTAGTGCCACAAACATAACAAGTGTTGTGAGAAGCCCAAAGTGGCGGAGTGGTTTGAGTGCGGAGAGCACTGTGATGATAAATCCAACCGATACGACCACAGTTGTGAAAATCATCGATTTTCCTATTCCTGTAAGTGCGGATTTCAGGGGATCCTTTGAGTACCT
>Ga0256833_1002355_pt1 | contig 13328 bp, 12 predicted proteins | sample 356284metaG_FD_190535 | JGI IMG/M metagenome (GOLD analysis project Ga0256833, IMG submission 190535) | Hydrothermal vent microbial communities from Mid Atlantic Ridge, Atlantic Ocean - 356-284 | ecosystem: Environmental > Aquatic > Marine > Hydrothermal vents | place: Atlantic Ocean: Mid...
ATTCTCCTTACAATACGTATAAATACAAAGGGCTTCCTCCAACTCCGATATGTAATCCGGGTTTGAAGTCGCTTCTTGCCGTTGTAAATGCGCCGGAAACGGATTTTTACTATTTTCTTGCAACACCAAACGGAAAAACTATTTTTGAGAGAACGCTCGAAGAGCACAACAGGGATATTGCAAAGTATTATGGCGGATAACATTAAAAGTCGGGAAGTTATAAGAAAAATTCATTTGGACGATCGGTGCGTTTATTTTATGCAGGCACTACTTGAAGATACCGGTATAGTAGCCGTTTCCCTCGGAGGTAAGGGGTTTTTAACGATTTTTTACGATAAACTGATGGAGGATGAGGTAAATCTTTACATATCCGAAATTATCAAATTCTGCTCTGTTGAAAATTTTAATGAAAAGGAGTATAATAATTTTCAAAAAGGAGATGATATGAGGTGAGCGCACTTTTTGGCCGAAAAGATTACAAAAAAACTTTGGAAGCTTATGTAAAAAAAGGCTCTTTTGGGGCCGCACTGAAGTTTGCAATTGAGAGCGGCGACAGGCTTTATGATGCCGGAAACATAGACGAAGCCATTTCTCTGTATAGTAAATTGCTCGAACTTTTTGATTCTCATTCTGTCTCCGACCATTCTCTGTATGAAAAGCTTTTGGAAAAAATTATTCCACTTTTCTTCGAATCGGATAACGAGAGCGAAGGAATTGCTCATACCATAAGGCTTGTCGAAGAAAAAATTGCTCTGAACAAAATCAAAGAGGCCAAAGAGATTCTCGATGCTTTAATTGCAAACTACAAAGTTGATGACAGCGTTATCATAAAAAGAGTAGAAATTAGTTTAAGAGAAGGTAATACTGAAGAAGCGCTCGCCATACTGGAGGATAATATCGAAGGCAGGGGTGCTCACCCGAGGCTCATTGAACTTACCGCCGGAATTTTAATGAATCTTGAAAGATACGATGAGGCATATGATTATTTCAGCGCGCTGCTTGCAATCGAACCGGAAAATGAGGTTGCAAAAAGCGGTATTCGGAAGATAGAAGCTTTAAGGAATGAAACCGAAAAAGAAACCGCTTCCGAAGAAAATACGGATAAGGAAAGCGGTACAAGAGGCGGCGTTTTATCCCCTCGCTCCAAAATAGAAAACAATGAGCAGGAAAGAAAAACCCTCAGCGTTAAAAAGAAAGTTTTGAAAACAGAACCCGTTAAAGAGGAAAAAACCAAAGCAGAAACATCTGATACTAAAAAAGAAACTCAGCAGGCAGGTGCTAAAAAATCCGAAACATTAAATATTTTTAAGAATCCGGCGTATTCCGATGCTGTGAATTTGCTTTTGCTTAAAAAAGACGAGGGTATTAAAAAGTTTTTATCACTTGCCAAGGAATATGAAAATTCGGATCCTATGAGTGCCGAATACGTTTACCATAAACTGCTTTTAGTGGAACCCGATAGAAAAGATATTTACGATAAATTAATAAACATGTATGAAAAAAGCGGACGTAAGAGTGATCTCCTTATAATATTGCGTGCCGCTTCATACAACTGTTCAGGTGCTGATAAACTTAGCATACTGAAGAAACTCGAAAATATCAGCGTCGGCAATAGCGAGAATATCAGAAAAGAAATTTTTGATACGGCAATAGAACTGAAAGATACGGAGACTGCCGTCGAATATTTTATGAAGTTGAAGGATAATAAAACCTTATTTTCCGAGCTTGCAAAGAAACTTTATCCTTTTGTTTCCGGAGATTTGAGATTGCTGAACGTAATTTCCAACGAAATTTATAAGAATACGGAAAGAGACGAAATTGCTTTTAAATATTTCTATGCATTTGGAAGCGCATATTTCAACATGGGAAGTAAACCCGAAGGGCTAAAGTGGCTCATGCGTGCGCATAGCATAAACTCTCTTCCGCTTGAAGACTGCATAAAGGTTGCTCAATACGTAAAAGAACTTCCGCTTGACAGCGAACGGGATCAAATAGCAAAGGCATTGAGCGGATATGTTAAAACCGTTACTGATAAGGATAAGAAAGAATCTATTTATAAGCTTCTGTTGGAACTCAAGCCTGCAAATTCCGTTTATATCAAGGAATATGCCGATTTTCTCGACGAAGAAAAAAGATTTAAAGACGAAGCATCTTTACTCAAAAAGCTTATAGATAAAATGGATATTAATGCTGCTGAATTTATATTCGGTAAAATTTTCAATGTTTCGGAGTACTTTACTGATGAAGAGCTGTTTAAAGCGGCAGAACTTTTTGAAGCCGGAGGCCATGCGGATAAAGTGGGAAAAATTTATGAAATTTTATTGAAGCGTAATCCGGATAACCCTCTTGTTTTAATGAAACTGCTTTATTCGCATCTTGAAATGGAAGATCAAGAGTTCGTGGTCGAATTCTTCAAGAAACACAATCCTTCACATCATCTTGCCGAGCATGTAGAACCGATTATACTGAACCTTGAAAAAAAGCGTTCTTCCGCTCCGCTTGACTACCACGTGCATTTTGTGCTCGGGTTTATGTACTTTTTTGTCGAGCGTTTTGAAGAATCCATTGCCGCATTCCAATTTGTCGCCCGTTCTCATCACTTTGAATCCCTTATGCATCTGTTCATAGGAATAAGTTTCGAAAAAATAAGCCTTCCCGATTTTGCATACAAACAGTATGAAACTGTTGTAAACAGCGTTGATGCAATTCCTTCTTTAAAAGAAGATGCTTATATGAGAATGGCTTTGCTTAAGAGAAAAAACGGAGATATGCAAGAAGCAATGGCTCTTTTAAATAAAGTGCTCGCTATTAATCCCGATAACGAGGTTGCAAAGAAACTTTTGAAAGTTTTACCTGAAGAAAAAGATAAAATTACAAAGTTTGAAGGAGAATAACATATGTTAAATGTTAGAAGGCATGCAGTTGGAAGAATAGTTTTAGATAAAGGTTTTGCAACGGAAAAGGATATTGAAAAGGCTTTAAGCGTACAAAAGGTAACAAAAGAGCCTCTACTTAAAATATTGATAGATACGGGGGTACTTACCGAGGAGCAGGCCGCCCAGGTGCTTGCCGATCAGTGGGGATTGCAGTACGTAAATCTTTTAAACTACCCCGTAGATAAGGAATCTCTCCGCTTGCTCGATCCGGAACGTGCCCGCTATTACGGAATCTTTGTTTTGAAGAAGGAAGGGAAGAAGGTTCACGTTGCAATATCCGATCCGACAAATATCGAAGCGATGGACTATCTTCGCCTCACTCTGGGAAATAACATTGCATTTTATGTTTCGACACGTGCCGCGATAAATCAGGCAATCGAAAAATATTACGAAATGGAGAGTGCGTTAAAGCAGGCGGAAGAGGAAGCGGGCCCCACACCGGAAGTTATTAAACAAGAGGAAGAACTCGATATTACGAAACTCAAACAGTTAGGCGAAGAAGCCCCTGTTATAAGGCTTGTTAATAATATTATTTCTCAAGCAATAGTTGAAGGTGCGTCCGATATTCACGTTGAGCCTCTCGAGCTTTCGCTCAGAGTGCGCTACAGAATCGACGGAATTCTCTACGAAAAACAGACTTTCCCGAAAACAATTCAACCGGGTATCATATCGAGATTTAAAATAATGGCAAATATGGATATTGCGGAGAAGAGGGTGCCACAGGACGGAAGAATTTCCTTAAAATTTGAGGGACGTAAAATAGATTTCAGGGCATCGAGTCTTCCTACTGTTTACGGTGAGAAAATTGTTTTGAGAATACTTGACAAATCGAAAGCGCTTATGCCGTTGGAAAAATTGGGTTTTTCTGCGGAAAATTTGAAAAAGTTTGAGGAAATTATCGATCAACCGTACGGAATGGTACTTATCTCGGGTCCTACGGGATCAGGTAAAACGACAACTCTTTATTCTGCTCTGCACAGACTTAACACGCCTACAAGAAATATTATTACCGTTGAAGATCCGGTTGAATATCAGATAAGAGGAATCAATCAGGTTCAGGTAAATGATAAAGCAGGCCTTACATTTGCCAGTGCGCTTCGTTCCATTTTAAGGCAAGATCCGGACATTATACTTATCGGTGAAATTCGTGACGGCGAAACTGCAAGAATTGCCATAGAATCCGCTCTTACGGGGCACCTTGTATTTTCTACAATCCACACGAACGATTCCGCATCTATTCCTACAAGGCTTATTGATATGGGAATAGAGCCGTTCCTTGTCGCATCTTCACTTATAGGTGCAACCGCTCAGAGGCTCATAAGAAAAGTCTGTAATTACTGTAAAAAACCTTACAGGCCCGACTCGGATGTACTTCAGAACTTGTCAAGCCAAACTTCTGTCAACCTCGAAGATATTGACTTTTATAAAGGCGAGGGGTGCGATAAGTGCAACCATACGGGGTATAAGGGAAGAGTTGCGATAAATGAAATATTGCCCATTACTCCTGCTGTTCAGAAACTCATAATGAAGAACGCAAGTTCGAGGGAAATTGCGGAACAGGCAAAAAAAGAAGGTATGAAAACACTGCTTGACGATGCCCTTACAAAAGCTGCGGAAGGGCTCACCACAATAGAAGAAGTGTTAAGAGTTGTTTCGACTATAGAAGGGGGTGTGGAGTAAATGCTTACCCTTAATGAACTTTTGGAATTTGCAACCGAACAGGGTGCATCGGATATTCACCTTACAGTGGGTTTGCCACCTGTTTTGAGAATCCACAAAGAGCTTGTATTTCTCGAAGAGGATAAACTCACTCCCGAAGATACCGCTGAAATGATGTTTTCCGTTATGAGCGACCATCAGAGGGAAGTATTCAAAAAGAAGCTTGAATATGACTTTTCTTACGGACTTCCGGGTGTTGCACGTTTTAGGGTGAATGCATTTTTCCAGAGAGGTTCGATAGCTGCCGCTTTCAGAAGAATTCCGTTTGAAATCCCACCTCTTGACTCTCTCGGAGTACCGGAAGTTGCGCATGATATTATCAATCGTGAAAGAGGGTTTGTTCTTGTAACCGGTCCTACGGGGCACGGTAAATCAACGACGCTTGCCGCAATGATTGACGAAATAAATACAAACAAATCCGTCCACATACTTACAATTGAAGATCCGATTGAATACCTTTTTACGCATAAGCGTTCCGTTATCGCTCAGAGAGAATTGGGCGGAGATACCCTTTCTTTCCCCAATGCGTTGCGCTCTGCACTTCGTGAAGACCCGGACGTTATTCTTGTGGGTGAAATGCGTGATTACGAAACGATTGCAACTGCACTTACGGCTGCGGAAACAGGGCATTTGGTATTTGCCACTTTGCATACGAATTCTGCCGCCCAGTCCGTTGATAGGATTGTGGATGTGTTCCCTCCCCATCAACAGGAGCAGGTTAAAACTCAGTTAAGTTCTGTTTTGCTTGCTATTTTTTCGCAGCAGCTTATTCCTCGTGCAGATAAGAGCGGCCTTGCCCTTGCAACAGAAGTCCTTGTTGCAACTCCTGCGGTAAGAAACCTCATAAGAGAAGGTAAGAGTTTTATGATCCCTTCTGTTATTCAGACAAACTCGAATTTGGGTATGCAAACAATGGAAGCATCTCTGAAGAACCTTGTTAATAAAGGCCTTATTACGTATGAACAGGGTTTGCAGTATGCATTTAGCAAAGAAAACTTCATGCACCTTATGGGAAGGTGATGGTAAACAGTTATGGGAAATTACATATATAAGGTAATAAATACAAGCGGTAAGATAGAAACTGGTAGAATTTCAATGGATGATTATTCCTCGGCTGCTGACTACTTGAGAAACAGAGGGTATAGGATTATATATATAAAAGAACAGCATGGTAGGTTTAGCGGGCCTTCCGCAAAAGGTAAAAGTAGCGAAGGCGGTTTTTTATCCCGGTTTTCAAAAATTTCCGTAAGAGACCTTTCCATATTCACCAACCAGTTCGGAACAATGATGAATGCGGGACTTTCCATATCACGTGCACTTTCCGTTTTAACGAAGCAAACATCCAATCCGAAACTCACCGCAATTATTATGAGCCTTTCGGAAGACGTCAAAAAGGGGAATTCATTATCCGCTGCGATGTCAAAATATCCGGATGTGTTCAGCCCGCTCTATATCAGTATGGTAAAAGCAGGTGAAGTGAGCGGAAATTTAGGCGATTCTCTGATAAAAATGAGTTCGTTTTTGCAAAGAGATTACGAAACTGCAAACAAATTAAAGGGTGCAATGATGTATCCTGTCGGAGTCCTTGTATTCTCCATTCTTATCGTTATAGGACTTTTTATTTTTGTAATTCCCAAATTTGAGGGTTTTCTCGGGCAGTTGGGAGCGCCGTTACCTGCACCTACAAAGATTACGTTTGCCATGGCGGATTTTCTCGTTCACAGAGGATGGATTGTGCTTATTGTTACCGTTGTTGCTTATGCACTTTATGCGAAATGGGTAAAGACACCTCAAGGGCGAAGACGTTCCGATGCGGGAAAACTCAGAATGCCCGTATTTGGAGAGTTGAACAAGAAATCTGCTATGGCACGTTTTAGTGATACACTTGCAACACTGTTTTCTGCAGGTATTTCTCTGGTAGAATGCCTTGAGACGGTAAAAGGCGTTATTGATAATGTTGTTATAGGAGAAGCGATAGACGATATTATTAACAGAATCAAGAGAGGAGAATCTCTTGCCGCATCTCTGGAAAAGAGCGGCATGTTCACACCGATGGTAGTTGAAATGACCGGGATAGGAGAAGAAAGCGGAAGCTTGGACACGATGCTTAAAAAAGTTGCGGAATTCTACAATGAAGAAGTGGACTATATGATAAATAATATTGCATCACTTATCAACCCCATTATGATGGTGTTTGTAGGCGGCATCATAGGCGGCGTCCTTATTTCACTGTATCTTCCTATTTTCCAGATGGCGGGGTACGTTCATTAAAAGGAGTGATGTAAATGAGAAGAAAAGGCTTTACGTTAATTGAGCTAATGATTGTAATTGCAATTATTATTATTTTGGCGGCAATAGCCGTTCCGGTTTATGCAAATATTATGGTCAGAGCAAAAAGGGCAAGGGTTTTGGAGGATTTTAGAACACTTCAAAGCTCATTAGAGGCCTATAAAACGGATTGGGGAGTTTATCCTGTTACGGGATCTACAGGCGAGGTATTCGGACATAATGAGGATACTACAAATCCCACAAGTGTTATTGCACGGGAACTTACCGGAATAAATGCCGCTTTAAATACCGCATCGCATATCAATGCACTTAACGAGAAAGGCGGTATAGATTACTTTACCCGTATATGGATAATTTGTAAAATGCAGAATCCGTTCGATCCTACCAAAGACTATGAATATTATTCGTCAGACGGCTCTTTTTACGAACTTGCCTGCGAATATAATCATAACGGAACAGTGCATTATATTTTGAAAGGTGATAGTTTTAATTACAAGGATACTACTGTAAAGCCATCGTGGTATGTTGACCAGTAAATTGTAATGACTATTGACAAAATTTTAAAATGTGGTATAAAGTAAAAGATATGGCAATGAAAGCGAAGAAGTATACCTCCGATATGGACGCCATGGGGGTATATGGAGCTGAGTGGCGTAACCGGCATTGCTTATTTTATATGAAGTGAATATTTTATGTTATGTTGAATGGATTTGACAATTTTTACTTTGTATAGTATAATTTGTCGAAAAGGGAGGTGAGAAGGGTTAAAAATTAAGAAAATAGTTCAAGAAGCTGGTTTGTACAGGTTCTGTTCGAAAATAAATTTAATTTTAATAAGGAGGCGAAAGCTATGTGGACAATTAGTAAAGGAAGAAACAGAAAAGGTTTTACGTTGATTGAGCTGATGATTGTAATTGCAATTATCATTATCTTAGCGGCAATTGCAATCCCGAATTATTTGAAGATGACCCAGAGGGCGAAGAAATCGAGAGTTGCATCGGATTTCTCAACACTTGCAACCGCGCTTGAAGCGTACAGAACGGATTGGGGAACCTATCCGGTTCAGGCAACTCTTGCTGATATAGACTCGGGTTCTACTGTTTATAAAGAGCTAACCGGGGACGGTGCTGCTACAAATAAGGATGGCAACACTACCGCAACAGGTGAAAATGGCGGAATCGATTATATTAAGAAATCTACACTTGACTCAATGGTCGATCCGTTCATTCCAACAGAAAAATATCAGTACGGATCCTCTGATGGAACTGCATGGGTATTATCTTGTCATTATAAAACTGCCGGAACCGATCATTATCTCTGGAGAACGGACAGTACGACAAATCTTAAAGATACTACAACAGCGCCAAGCGTTCCGTAAACTTTAGCAAAATTTAAGTTGATTTAAAAAGCCTCCCCTTAGGGGAGGCTTTTTAATTTTCCATAAAGTTTTCCAATATTTTCATTTGAATGAAGTTATCGCAGTAGTTTCTTCGTATATCGTTAAATTTATGAAAGAGCGAATTGTAGAATTTTAACCTGTTTAGCTCTTTTGCAATGTCTTTCTTATTGTGGATTAACAATGCTTCTGCAAGGAAGGGATTTTCTTTGAAGATATTTTTCTCTTTTTCTATATATGTCATTGCTTCTATGGTATTACCATTTAGTGCGTTACAAATTGCCATATAATTAGCAACCTTTCTGCCTAACGGATAAAGTTTTTCTGCAGCTGATAAATTTTGTTTTGCTTTATTGAGTTCTCCGGTTGAAAGCTCAACCATTCCTGCATACAATGGAAACCTATAGTTTAATTTGTTTATATTATAGGCTTTCATAAATTGCTCTTCTGCTTTGTCCATATGATTACTAATGCAGTATAGTTTTCCAAGTTCAAAGCGGTACGCAGCGCTATTTGGGTCAATCTCCACGCTTTTTTCGAGTATGGAGATAGCGCTTTTAACGGTTGTGAAGTTAACATTTTCTCCTTTCATTGCGTAATAAGCAGCAATGCTTTTGGGATACAAGCTAAAAATTGCAATAAATGCCACAATTCCTAATGCACTTATTATTCCGTACGTTTGTTTTTTCGTTATTTTCACGGTTTTGTTAAAATCGACGGACAAGAGCGATAATGAAACAAACAAGACAATAAACATTATCGGATAAACGTCAACATCCATGCACATATGGATGAATAATCCGACGGTTCCGGCAAATACTCCTTTGTATATTGTGTTTTTATTCTTAAGATTTCTAAAAGCTTTTAGAAAATAGTAGCCGACCAGAGTAAAAAATGCTCCGGTCCCCAAGATACCTGTTTCGGAAAGGAGTTTAAAAAATAGTGAGTGAGGATCTATTCTAAAGAACGTATCTACCCTGTTGAATCGGGTAAACATATATCTGTAAGAACCCAAGCCGAAACCTGTTATAGGTCTTTTCAGGAAAATTTTTGTTGAAAGCTTTGCAAAATATACTCTCATTGCAAGGGATGTATTGGGATGTCCGCCTATATATCCTACAAGGATTTTGTTTTTAAAGAATACGGTGTGGGTAATATCCGGTGGTGCTGCAACCGCTATAAGAATTGCTGCCTCTATAAAAACGGGCAATGTTTCTAATGTCAATTTCTTTCTGTTTTTCACTGTATAAAAAAACAATATGAGAGATAAGAAGAACACTATGTATCCGCCGCGTGATACGGTGAGGTACAGAAGAAATATGAAAAATGCCGGTATAAAAGAAAGTGCTAATTTTGCGTTTTTGTCTTTTGCATTCAGGTAAAGGCCCAGCGATAAAAATATCATTAAAACAAGAAATGCGGCAAATGTGTTTTGATATCCCCATATCGAACTAAGCACTCCACTGTTTTCCAAAAAGTATATATAACTTAAAGTGCTCCATAAAAGCCCTGCAAAAAGTAATAAATATATTGCGATATTCCATTCTTTTTCGCTTTCCATTATATTCGGTATCAGAATGAACAATAAAATCGGAGAGACAATTCTGTACGTTTCGAATGTGGAATCGTATTTTACAATCGAGGTTAATATAAGCAAAGCAAAAATAACAATGGTTAACCATGGCAAAGGATTTAATGCGAGCCTGCTTATCCGTTTTTTAACAAAAACGGTATATGAAATTACAACAATAAAAATAATGAAAATAAAAAGGGAAAATATATACGATTCACCTATCCATGTAATTTCACTGTAATGAGAAACCATACCTGCCCATATGATAAAAGAGAATATGGCAATGAGAAAAATTTTGTTGGAGAGGTGGTTTTTAAGTTCGGGCATTTATTTTTTGTATTCTTTCGAAAGCCCTATATAGTGCATGGCATTTTCATGAATAAATGCTTTTTCATTTTCTTTTACGTTCCTTATGACTTTTGCCGGTATGCCAACTGCAAGGCTACTATCTGGAATATTTTTGTTCTCTGTTACAAGTGCGTTTGCACCTATTATGCAGTTTTTGCCTATATGCGAACCTGTGAGAAGCGTTGCCCCCATTCCTATAAGGCTGTTTTCCTCAATTGTTGTTGAGTGAAGTATTGCAGCATGCCCTACGGTTACATATTCCCCTACGATACAAGGAATATCCGTATCCACGTGGATTACTGTGTTATCCTGTATGTTTGTTCCCTTTTTGATAATGATCGGTGCAATATCGCCTCTAAGCACCGCTCCGAACCATATATTCGCATCGTCTTCTATGGTTACGTCTCCGATAATAACCGCCGTTTCAGCAACAAATGCGGATTTAGCCACACGAGGCGTTTTGCCTTTGTAGGTTAAAATCATCTTTGCCTCCTATATATTTTTATTTTAGGAATATCTCGGTTCCGCAGTAAGGGCACCGTACGACACCTTTTCCTGCGAGCTCAAGCGGTGCGCCGCAGTTCGGGCATTTGTGCATGTCCATTTTTGCCATGTCGCTTGACACGAGTTTTCCGCCTTTCCAGTCCACATAACCTGTAAACAAGCCTTTGCCTACGAGATCTTCAAGGTAATCCCTGAACGTATCTCTTGTAAGTCCTGTCTCCACTATAAGTTGGTTTACTTTTACCGTGCCCCTTGTCTCCACGGCATTTAGGATTTTTTGCTCTATTTCTACTTTTTTCATTTCTTTTTCTTCTTTGCCACCGTTTATGAATATATAAGCTCCGATTGCTGCGGGAAGTAAAACGAGAATAATAAATCCCATTGCCGTTGCTCCCCCGCTCCTTGCGCCCATCGTTGAGAGAAGCCATACGGCAAATCCGATTGCCACGACAAAAAACACAATTCCCAAAATTTTACTTCTGTTCATATTGCACCCCCTTGAAAAATTTCCATTTGATAAATTATAGTAGAGCACGCTTTAGAAAAAAGTCTGTTAAGGAAAAATTTTTATGCCTATTATTTCCGCTTCTTTTGCCAATGGATTTCCGTCTTTTAAGAGTTTTTTATATTCGTCCGGAGTGTGTGCTTTCGGTTCGACCGGTGGGATAACTGTTTTGTATAAGAAGTAAAGCCTTTTTAAAGGATGTTGAGGCAGGTTCTCTGCTATGATCAATACGTCGACATCTGAGGATTCGTTAAAATCGCCTCTTGCTACCGAACCGATTATAAAAGCTTTTTTTATTGAGATAGTTTTTGAAAGATTCTTTACGTATTCTTTTGCGATTTCAATATATTTTTCTCTTTTTTTGAGGCGTTCTTTTTGTATTTTAAGTATATTTTTCACTTTTTGTGCAATCTTTATTAGTTTTTTATTGGTTTTGAAGCACAAAGCTTCTCTTAACCGAATATTTCTTGTAACATAGTTTACTCTTTATCTTTTCCAAGCATGTCTAATTCGAGTTCTGCATGATATTTTCCAGATCATAGAGTAGATTGATTTTTTTTAAGTGCTGTGCCAGGGAATCATTTTTAAATCCCTCTTCAATTACAACTTTCTCGCCTATAAAAGAATTTTTGGAAAGATATAATATATCGCTGTTATTCATTCTTACGCACCCGTGAGAGCGATTTCTTCCCGGGGAAAACGGCTCGTTTGTTCCGTGAATTCCGTAAGAGGGGAGGGAGATACCCATCCAGCAAACACCGAGTCCGTTTTTAGGATCATCTATATAAGGCGGATACACCTTTCCGTTGAAATACCACTTAGGATTATAAACAATACTCGCTATGGAAAAAGTGCCGGTAGGAGTTTCGCTTTCACCTCCCTTCCCGATTGTTACCGGAATAGTACGAACGATTTTACTTCCGTTTTCTACAAATAACAGATGATATGCCTTGTTTACAACAATATGCATACTATCCGCTTCCGCTACTAATGCCATACTAAGTGCAGTTATTAGAAATATGATAAACACAAACTTTTTCATAGTGTAATTATATCTTTTTGTGTAAAATTGAAAAATGCTCGTGCTTTGTGTAAAATTGTGTTTTGTAGTAAAATTAAGTGGAATTTTTAAATTTTTTGAAAGGAGGTGAAAGGAGTGGATCAGAACAAGCTTACCGAAAAAGCTCAAGAAGCGCTGATTGCAGCAAAGGATATTGCAGCAAGCGAAGGGAATCAGGCAATTGATGTGGAGCATCTCCTTGTTGCCCTTGCGCAGCAACAGGAAGGCATGGTGCCTTTAATTCTTGATGCTCTTAAGGTCGATAAAAACTCCTTTGTCAGCTCTTTGTACAATATTATCTCACGTTTTCCTAAAGTGGAAAACGCACTTTCTGAAAATGTGTATATAACAAGCAGATTGGACAATCTCTTTAAAATTGCCGAAAACGAAGCGGTAAGAATGCAGGATGAATATGTGAGCACAGAACACCTCTTTCTTGCTGCATTGAAAGACAGGGAACTTCAAACATTGTTCAACGGCTTTGGAATAAGAGAGCAGGATGTACTCAAAACAATTCGTGAGATAAGAGGAGGTAGAAAAGTGACTGATAAAACTCCTGAAAATAAATACAAAGTGCTGGAAAAATTCGGAAGGGATCTTACCTCTCTCGCAAGGCAAGGAAAGTTGGATCCCGTAATAGGAAGAGATGAAGAAATCCGCAGGACAATGCAAATTCTTACGAGGCGAACCAAAAACAACCCGATCCTTATAGGAGAAGCGGGTGTCGGTAAAACTGCAATCGTTGAAGGGCTTGCGCAGCGTATAGTCACCGGAGATGTTCCGGAAACATTGAAAGACAAAACGATTTTTCAGCTCGACCTCGGTGCTCTCGTTGCTGGTGCAAAATTCCGCGGCGAATTTGAAGACAGATTAAAAGCTGTGATAGACGAAATTAAGAAATCCGAAGGCAAAATCATTCTCTTTATCGATGAAATTCACACCGTTGTAGGAGCCGGAGCCACGGAAGGCTCTCTTGATGCGTCCAATATGCTTAAGCC
>Ga0256833_1002356_pt1 | contig 13326 bp, 9 predicted proteins | sample 356284metaG_FD_190535 | JGI IMG/M metagenome (GOLD analysis project Ga0256833, IMG submission 190535) | Hydrothermal vent microbial communities from Mid Atlantic Ridge, Atlantic Ocean - 356-284 | ecosystem: Environmental > Aquatic > Marine > Hydrothermal vents | place: Atlantic Ocean: Mid...
CCTCCTCGGAACAAAGATCCCCGAAACGCTCGCTGGTATGCCCATGGTCAGAAAAGACCAGAATGGAAAGGTATACTGGATAGCGGCGGCGCTCTCTTCCTTCGGCTTCACCGTCAACAAGAAGGTTCTGGGCAAGTGGAATCTCCCCTTCCCCAAGAAGTGGGAGGACATAGCAACCCCTGATTGGGCGGTCAACCCACCCCAGTACGGAATAGCGGACCCCACGAGAAGCACCTCCAACACGAGGATATACCAGATCATCCTTCAGACCTTTGGCTGGGAGAAGGGATGGCGCGTGATGACCCTCATAGCCGCTAACTCCAAGATATACGAAGCGAGTGACGCCGTAAGGGATGCAGTGATAAACGGTGAAATTGCCGCTGGAAACACAATAGACTTCTACGGGTACACCGCTATGAAACAGAACCCCAACTGCGAATACGTTATCCCCGAAGGGGAAAGTATCATAAACGGTGACCCAATAGCCCTTCTCAAGTACACCAAACATCCCGAGGCGGCGCAGGCCTTCATTTACTGGGTTCTAACGGAGGGTCAGGCCGTTTGGATGAGTCCGGACATAAACAGGCTCCCGATATGGGGCGGCATCTTCAACGAGACAATAACACAGCCCTACGCTAACGTACTCTTCAACGGGAAGTTCGTTGGAAAGACCTACGCGCAGGCAAGACCCGCCCTTCTCAAGGCTTACCAGATTGCCCTCAACAGCAAGGGGATACCCTTCGACGATAACAAGGCCCTAAAGACGGTAAACGCCCTTCAGTACTACTTTAAAGCCACTCTGATAGATGCCAACGGTCCCCTCCACCAGACTTGGACATCGATAGTTACGGCATACAAGCAGGGCAAGATTACAGAGGAGCAGTTCAACAGGCTCAAGGATGAACTGACGGCACCAATCCAGTTCAAAGACCCGCTAAGTGGGCAGACAGTGACATTCACGGAGGCCTATGCAGAGAAGATCAACGACAAGATAGCCACCGATGCAGCCTTCCAGAGCCAGATAACCCAGGAATGGAGGCAGGCGGCCGAAAACAAGTACAACAAGGTCATGAACGACCTCAAGACAATGACGGGATGATGATATCTACCCCTCAATTTTTTTCTTTCAGATATCCTTTTTTGACAAATCGGCGTTCAGTCCTTTCTTGGGCCCTTAGGGAGATGTACCAAAGTCCAATGCGCAGAAGACACTTCCAGAAACCTTTAAAACTGCATGATCCAAAAATCCGTAGGCACATGTGAGTGGAAGAAAAATCCCTAAGGGAGGTATGTATCATGGGTGCCAGCAAATGGAGTGAACGCATCTTTGGGACACCTCTTCCAGATCCAGTTGTAATAGGGTCCTTCCTCTTCCCGCTGTTGTACCTGATAGCTTTCCTGATAATTCCCGTCCTGGTAATGCTTGGAAACGCCTTCCTCTACAACGGGAAACCTTCACTGTTTTGGTTCAAGAGTATCTTCCAGTCGGGCTATTACTTCAACCCCCTCCATCCCCAAGGTTCCTTCGTGACCACCATAGAGTGGGGGGGTAAGACGGTTTACTACTTCTCGGGCCTTGACTTCGGCGTCGTGGTGAACTCCATCATAGTGTCCATCAGCGTTATGATACTGACAACGATTCTCGGTGTCAGCTTTGCTTTTGTCATGGCCCGCTATGATTTTCCTGGAAAGAACATCGTCAGAATATTGCTTTTCGTTCCCCTACTTGTGACGCCTTTCGTGAACGTTGTGGTCGTTAAAAAGATGTTCCTTCCAGACGGACTCATAAACTGGATATTCTACCAGCACCTTCACCTATTCCCCCACCCAGTGTGGATAGATGGCCTCGTAGGTGTGGTGATAGCCCAGTCAATAACCTACTACCCGATAGTGTATCTGAACGCCTATGCGAGCTTCATAAACATCGACCCCACCCTCGAAGAGCAGGCGGAGAACCTTGGAAGTAAAGGATTTCACCTGTTTAGGACGGTAACATTCCCCCTCGCACTTCCGGGGATTACCGCTGGCGCCATACTCGTGGGAATCTTCAGTCTTGAGGATCTGGCGGCGCCGATAGTGTTTCAAGGCAGTGCAATAGCCAAGAAGTTAATGTCGTACCAGATCTACAGCTCCTTTGTTTCGGGTTTCGCCATAGGGAACCCGCAGATGGCGGCACTCTCGCTCGTGATGCTCACCATCGCCCTGATAATGTTCCTGCTTGTCCGCTGGTACGTTGGAATGAGACAGTACGCCATGCTGAGCAAGGGCGGGAGATGGAAGCCGCGCGTTGCGAAGCCAAAGGGATGGCAGGCCGCGGTTATTTACCTCGTGGTGATACCCACCCTCCTTCTCACGATCTTCCCCCAGATTGGAGTCGTCCTCCTCGCCTTTAGCGAGCGCTGGTACGGTACTTGGCCCGAAGGATTCACACTCGCGAACATGAAAGCCCTGCTGACGCAGCCGGACATTGCGCAGGTAATAAGAAACAGCCTCATGTACTCCACTGTGGCCATAGTGATAATTTTACTCCTTTCACTGACGGCCTCCTACGCTGCGGGAAGGTTCAAAAAAGCGAAGCTTTCACCGATTCTCGACAGCCTCGCGACCATCCCGATAGCCGTTCCAGGGATAGTGATAGCGATGAGCTATTTCTTCTTCTTTTCGACTGTCCCACCCTTCAAGGGCACCATCCTCGACCCAACGAACCTTCTTGCATTCTTCCCGGGGGCTGCTCTGATACTGGCATATTCCATAAGACGTTTACCCTTCGCCGCCCGTTCGATTTCGGCAGGAATACAGCAGGTTCACGTATCCCTTGAGGAATCCGCCATGAACTTAGGAGCCGGAAGGTGGAAGGCTCTAACGAGCGTACTGATACCCCTCATACTGCTCAACCTCCTCGGCGGTGCAATGCTGAGCTTCGTTTACTGCATGAGTGAAACCAGCGTGGGAATAACCCTCGGTTCCATCAACTCCACATGGTACCCAATAACTGCAAAGATGAGGGAGCTAATCATAGGGTCCGTGGGAAGTGCAAACCTCGCCGCCGCGCTTGGTGTATTCCTGATGCTCGTTCAGATTGTGGCGATAGTCCTTGCCAACGTCATAACGAAACAGAGATATTCGTTCATAGGACTCACATGAGGTGATTGGAATGGTTGAGGTTAAACTTGAAAACATCGTTAAGACCTTCGGAGAAACTGTCGCCCTAAAGGGGATAAACCTTGACATAAAACACGGGGAGCTGTTCACTCTCCTCGGGCCGAGTGGATGTGGGAAATCCACCACACTACGGATCATAGCGGGTCTCGACTATCCCGACAGCGGGAGGATATACTTCGGGGACAACGAAGTCACTTACCTCCCTTCACACCAGCGGGGAGCCGTGCTCGTCTTTCAGAACTACGCACTGTGGCCGCACATGTCCGTGTTCGACAACATAGCATACGGCCTCAAGATAAGAAAGGTCCCAAAGGAGGAAATAAAGAAGAAGGTGGAGTGGGCTCTTGAACTGGTGAGGTTAAAGGGCTTTGAAGACCGCTATCCGACCCAACTTTCAGGCGGTCAGCAACAGCGCGTGGCGATAGCCCGCGCCCTGGTTGTGGAGCCCAAGGTCCTTCTCCTCGATGAACCGCTGAGCAACCTCGATGCAAAACTTCGCCTTGAAATGCGTTCGGAAATCAGGAGAATCCAGCGTGAGCTCGGCATAACGGTAATCTACGTCACCCACGACCAGGAGGAGGCCATGGCCATAAGCGACAGGATAGCGGTGATGAACGTCGGAACTGTTGAACAGGTCGGAACGCCAAAGGAAATATACGAGAACCCGCGGACGGAATTCGTGGCCAGCTTCATGGGCAAGACCAACGTTATCCCTGCAAAGGTGGTCGAGAGGGAAGGCGACCGCGTTACTGTGGAGTTCGAACACTTCCGGCTGGATGGGCTCACCTACACCGGGGAAAAGGATGAGGTTGTCCTTGTCATAAGGCCGGAGAGGATTCAGCTGAAGCCCGGGGAAAACACCGTGGCAATAGAGGGAACGGTCGACCTCGTGGAGTACTACGGTTTCTTCGTCGAAGTAATAGGCCTCTTCGGGGAGACGAGAATCATTGCAAGAACGATAAGCGACAGGGAAGTGGGCAATCTGAAACCAACCCAACCGGTAACGTTCTACATCGACAGGAGAAACATTATAGTCCTCCCAAAACAGCAGCTTTAAATCTCCATTCCCCAACCTTTTTTGGTGAGACCATGCTCGAAAGCTTTTTGGAAGGCAGGGTCTACGAAGTCCTCTTGGTCACGGAATCCAACGTTACACCCGTGGGTGTGGTTAGGAGGGGGGATAGCCTCACTTTCAAACTCTTTCCCGGGAAGAGTTTCCGGGATCTCCTAAAAAACCCAAAGGCCAGCGTTCAGTTGACCAATGATGCGGAACTCATCGTCAAGTACGCCCTTAACATGGAAACCGGTGTGGAAATAGAAAAATTCAAAGATTGGAGATGGATCAAAGGACTTCCGGGGTTGTATGGGGCGGTTGAGTACCAAATTGAAGAATGGGCCGACGAAATTGGAGAAACAAGTGTTCTGAAGGCCAAGTTTATCCCCGTGGGGCAAATAAGGGGAAAGTTGATGGATATGCCCTTCAGCAGGGCCGACTGTGCACTCGTTGAAATGGCCGTTCTCTTCACCCGTTATCTCGTGAAACCCAGCGAGGAAGTCCGACAGAAACTTTTGGAACTCAGCTACCTTTACACCCATCTCGGAGGACGTTCTGATGCGCACGAATACATGGTGGCCCGTTTAACAGAAAAAGGTCAAAAGAATTGAAAAGAATAGTCCCTTTGGACATTTTTAGAGCGGGAAAAGTTTTAAGCGCCTTTCATCTCCTTTCTGACGGTGATACCATGGCCAAGCGGCTGCTTGTAACCCTTGCAATTTTGCTCGGGTTTCTGACTGTTCTTGGAGGAGTTCCAGTTAGCGCATCGGAAAACTATGATGTGACGTACAGCAAGTTCCTCGAACAGCCAGCTCCCGCCGTTCCGGCTTTTGTAATTCCCGGAGGCACATTTAGTCTCCACGTCAAGGCCGGGATTCAGGTGGAGGAAATAAGTGCAGTGTCTGTGCTACACGGGCCATACAAGCTGTCAATAGTAGGGAAGAGCGAGAACACGCTCACCATAAAGGTACCGGAGGAAATAGTCCCCGACACCTACTTCCTCCTGATAAAGACCAACAAGGGGACCCTCGTCCTTCCCAACGGACTCAAAGTATTCAAGGAGTGGCCCGACAAACTAAAGATAGCGTGGGTTAGTGACACCCATGTAACGAGCAGTGCAAAAATAGGATTCGTCTGTGGGGAATACTTCCAGAGGGACATCTATGAACTTGAAAAATACTGCTCGGCCCCCATTCCGCTCCACAGTGTTGTCGCAACCGACAGTGCCTACACGTATTGGGCCATGAAAGGGGCGGACCTGATAATAAACACGGGAGACGACGTAGACAGCAGCAGTGATCTGATCGGCTACAACATAATGTACGGAATAATGGAGCGGACGGCCGCCGATGGAATGAGTCACCTCAGCATAAAGGGCAACCACGACGACCCTCCAACGGTTTACAGCAAGCTCATAGGACCTCCAAGGTTTTACGTGACAGTAGGTAAGTTCATAATCATCGGCCTCGATACCGGCGGCGACCGTGGCTACCCAACGATGGATGAGATCGAATGGATGGAGAAGGTTCTTGACGAGCACAGGAACTACACCCCAATAGTACTTTACCACCACCCGTACTTCTTCGCCCCGCGCTGGAACTACCTCGGTGGTGTAATCTCTGGACTCGATCCCTTCAATGACAACGATTGGAACCAATTAAAGAACTACCTCCGCTATTGGGCGGGAGACGATGCCGTTGCCAGGAGGTTCCTCGAGGACGTGGTTAAGTACAACATAATTCTGACGATGAGCGGACACATCCACCACGACATGTACTGGAGGTACGTTGACAAAGAAGGTCACGTCCACTACTTCCTGACGCTCACCTCGACTGGCGCTCCGGACAAGGAGAGCAACCCTGCAAGCAAACCTGGCTACAGCCCGACCTGGTACGGAAGCAACTACGTGGTTGTTAGTGCCAACGGAAGCGTTGAAATGCCCTATGTCACTGTGAAGTTCAACGGCGACAAAGTCACCAGCGATTTCATGAGCGTTCCAGTTCCCCAGGAATTCATGATATTCAGGCACAATTCAAAGGTTGGAACCGTTGCAAAGTTCATCAACGAGCTTAACCATAGCATTACGGGACCGATAACCTTTGTCATACCCCAGGGGGCAAAGATAGATCCAGAGCACACCAACATCACCTACAAAGTCCTCGGGGAGAGGCAGATAGGTGATAAACACTACCTCATGGTGAACGCCACAGTTCCAACAGGAATCTCGCAGATAGTTATAACAAAGGAAGGCGACGGCGAAAAGCCAAGCGTCCAGATCGCCTACCTGCAACCAACGCATCCCACCCCCGGCAAGCCCTTCATGGTCTACCTCACAGCCAGCGACAACCTTGGCATTAGGGATCTCTACGCAGAGGTACTTGATGAAAACGGAAAGCCGGTGAAATATGGGAAGGTGAGCGCTTTCCCTGCGGAGGCCGGAAGTGGAAAGCCCGACAACGACTTCTACACGATCGAACTCCCGCCCCTAAAAGAGGGCAAGTACAAGCTCCAGGTGGTGGCCGTTGACTTTTACGGCAACAGGGAAGTTGTGAGCAAGGATATTAACGTAAAAGGCTACACGCCGACGAGCACTAGCACGGGTAGCTCGACCACCAGTGCCGGCAGTGGAATCTGCGGTCCGGCTTTAATAGTGGCCTTGGCCGCGGTGCCACTCCTCCTCAAGAGGAGACACTGACCCATTTCCTTTCTTTTCATGACTTTCGGGTATGGAAGCCTTTTTAAACCCTCCATTAAAGGGTGGGTTGGTGGTGGGGGTGAAGTTTAAAGGCAGGGCCTTTGGCAACCTCGTGAGAATAGAGTTCGATATCTTAACCCTCGGGGAGTTAAAGATTGAGGATCTGCGGGACTTTAACGTTAACTCGATTAAAATAGAGCTCAAACCAACCTCATCTGGAATCAAGGTCGTCGGAATATGGGAAGGACCCGTTGAGGGGGTTGGTGAGGGGATAAAGCTCGCCCTCTACGAGAGTTATAAACTTCGCGAGAGAATCCTCAACCGCATAAAGAGTAAAACCGAGGCCATTCGGAGTACAATGAAACAGCTTGGATTCAGGGAAGAGGTCGAGGGTTATGGAAGCGTTCTCAGGTTCATCAAGAGGGTGGGAGCTTACGAGATAGTCGTGATGGCATCAACCACCGACGACGTTGTTAGGGTCGAAGTTTACGGGAACGACAAAAAGATCATAACCCCAGAGATGGAGAGTATCTTCGAGGACGTCGAGATAGAGGAGCTCGAGGTGTACGACCTCGAAAACGAGAGAGAAGAGCGGCTTGTGATAAACCTTGAGATCCCCGGAAACGAGGAAAAACCAGAGAAAAAAATTGTGGAAGCCATTAGGATGATAGAAAACATGCTGATGACCTAACGGTACTTATTCTCAAGCTGCATCCTTTTTATCTTTGACCCTATACCCCGTATGGGCGCGTAGTCTTCGCTGATTATTCTGCCCGTTTTTGTGTCTATCTTCCCGTAGTAATAGTTCTCCTTTCCCGAGAGCTTTATAACTATATAGCCTTCCTCCTCGTAGTGGGTGAGCCTTTCTATCTGCAATCTCTCTTCACCGTATTTTCTCCTGATGTGTGTTATGAAGCTCTCCTTAACTGCCATCTCCGTATGGCGGACTTTTTTCTCCAAAAGTCTTCCCGAAGAGCGCTCAAGAGTTAGAACCCCAACGTATTTACTTCCCGCGAACTCGACCTCCCAGTTTTCCTTCAATGTGACGGCCTTTATGGAGGCATCCTCCTCTATTTCACCGACAAGCCCTTCAGCGATTTCCCTGAGAACCTCCTCCTTCAGAATTCTGTCCATCTCCCGAACCAATCGCCCGTCCTTGCTTACCAAGAGCTTAACGTGATGCCTTTCATCGTCCACAGTGAAAACGTACTCAAAGTCTCCCTCATCAATTTCAACAACCTTCAACTCCCCGTACTTCTCGGTTAGGAGTTCCTGGGCCCGCTCCTTGGTTATCTCCACAAAATAATCCAGGACATCTCCCGAGAGCCCATCAACCTTCACCCTGACCTTCCCGTCCTTACTTTCTCCCCTGAGTTCTATGAACTTGTGATCCTTAACTGAATACGACGAAAGCTTGAGGCCCTTCACCGGAAAGTTTTCCTCGATAAGGGGTTTTATGGCCTTAAATGCCTTCTTGGGAGAGACAAGAACCCTTATTTCCTCATACTCCGCTCGCGTCAGGTCGACTTCTACCACACTAATACCCTTAGAAGTCTCTATATCAGCCACGAGGACCTTCCTTCCACGTTCGATTCCAAGGATTTTTCCGCGGGGATAGGTCTTTTTCAACAGTTCATCCAGGGCTTCATCGTTCATCAGCACATCCGTTCCGAGCAGTCTTCCGGTGAACTTGTTGAACGAGACCTCAAAGTCAAACCTCTTAGTCCTTCCAATCACCTTGAGCTTCCAGCCCTCCACCTTCGTCTCCGTCCGTTCTATCTTCTCCCCAACTTTTCCCTCAACGAGCTCTCGCGCCGCTTCAAGGAAGTATTCATCGGGAAGGGGCTGAAGGGAGAACTCCACTTTCCACGTTCCAATGTCAACAATCGCCCTACCCCTGTTGTCCCCCACCTCGATGTCCACAACGGCCTTCTTTGGAACGTAGACCTTCCTTCTGTCGAGAACGTTTATCTTGAGCTCTGGAACGTCGAGTTCTTGTGAAGCCCGACCCTTGAAGAATAGAACCGCCTCACTCGGACTCAGGGAGACCTCAATTTCCTTCTCACTGGCCACCACTATGGAGGAGTCGTTGAGCATGGCCTTTCTAACGGCTGACTTCAGTTTTTCGTCGGAGCTGCTCTTCAGAACTATCTCATCCTTTGAGAACACCACGGCACGGCCTTTTTGCTCCTCAGCACTCCAGGAGATTATGTATGCACTCGAAAGCAGGAGCTTCAGATGGGATATCTCGACTTCATCCTCTTTTACAGGGTACTTTCCTGTCACGTGCTCTAAAACCTTCTTCTTCAAGAGGTCCAGAGAGAAGTCGAAGAGAAGGGGTGCATCAAGCTCTATGGAAAGCAGACCCACTCTTTTGGACACGCTCTCCCTCAGCTCCCTCGCCTTTTCAACAAGCTCCTTCGTGGGCTCGATGCCGTAGTTCTGGAAAAGATTTGAAACCCTATCCCCGTCCCATGGAATTATTCGCCCCCTGTACTCCCTGGATATCAAGAGTCGTGCATCCTTGGTGAACCCTGCAGGGGAGACAAGGATCCCCCTGTCAGCCTTGTGCTTATCAATCACATCGGCGAAGACATTGACATCCTTCGAAGTTGCCAACCCCTTTGGATGGAGGAGCACGACGACTTTCTCCGTTCCAGATAGGGGATCATCGCGAATCGCCACTACGTCCATTCCCCAATCGGCTCGTTTCAACACTCGTTCTACTTCCTTGAAGCCCATTCTCCTCAGGAGCTCCACTATGGCCCCAGTTAAGAAATCGCGCGAAGCCACCACAACGAGTTCACGACTCCACCCCATGGAAACCACCACAGAGAGTCATCAAAACCATCGGAACAAATGGGGCGCGATTCTATAAAAATCCTTCCCCCAATTATCACTTAAAGTGTCCAAAATAAGCTTTTAACCGGGGTGTTTTTACAAATCGATGGTGGTGGGATGTTCAAACTTGGAGACTTTGACTACAGAGACAGAACCGTGTTTCTGCGCCTCGACCTCAACTCACCGGTAAAGAACGGAAAGATAATCAGTGATGCCCGCTTTAGGGCGGCTCTCCCGACGATAATATACCTCTTAGAGCACGGGGCAAAAGTCGTCATAGGAACCCACCAGAGCAAACCCTACAAGGAAGACTACATCACCACGGAGCAGCATGCTGAAATCCTAAGCCGCCTACTCGGCCAGGAGATTGAATACGTTGAGGACGTATTCGGAAAATATGGGCGCGAGAGGATAGGGGCTTTAAAACCAGGCGAGGCGATTATTTTAGAGAACCTCAGATTTTCAGCCGAGGAGGTAAAATACAAACCCCTCGAGGAGTGCGAAAAGACCTTTTTTGTGAGAAAACTCTCACCGCTCATAGACTATGTAGTGAATGATGCCTTTGCCGCTGCCCACCGTTCCCAGCCTTCTCTTGTGGGCTTTGCAAGGCTGAAGCCCATGATAATGGGCTTTCTCATGGAGAGAGAAGTTCGAGCCCTCACTAAGGCATACAATACCGGGGAGAGGCCGAGGGTCTACGTGCTCGGCGGTGCAAAGGTTGACGACTCCCTCCGTGTTGCCGAGAACGTTCTGAGAAACGGCCGGGCCGACCTCATACTCACCGGAGGACTGGTTGGTCACGTGTTCACCCTTGCCAAGGGCTTTCACTTAGGCGATGCCAACATAGAGTTCATGGAGCGGAAGGGCCTCTTAGAGTTCATTGATTGGGCGGAGGAAATACTCAACGAGTTTTACCCCAACGTAAGAACTCCGGTCGATTTCGCGGTTGATTACAGGGGGACGCGCGTCGAAGTTGACCTGCTGAGCGAAGAAAAGTGGCTTTTTGACAACCATCTAATCCTCGACATAGGCTCCCGAACGGTCGAGAAGTACCGTGAGGTGCTGATGAAGGCCAAGATAATAGTAGCCAACGGACCGATGGGCGTTTTTGAAAGGGAAGAGTTCGCCCTCGGGACAGTCGGCGTCTTCAGGGCAATAGGTGAGAGTCCGGCCTTCAGCATAGTCGGCGGCGGCCACTCGATAGCGAGCATATACCAGCACGGCATAACAGGCATAAGCCATGTCTCAACGGGAGGTGGAGCTATGTTAAGCTTCTTCGCAGGGGAGAAACTCCCGGTTCTTGAGGCCTTTAGGATAAGCTACGAAAGATTTCGGAATAAGTTGGGAGGAAAAACCTGGAAAAATAGGGAGAACTGGAACCGCTCTCCAAAGTAGCAAAACGGTTAGTTCAAACAACACCGCTAACGAGTGAGATCACCCTCCCCATCCGGCCAGTTATTGCGCTTGAAGCGCTCGCCGTGCTCCTTTCTGAAAACGAACTTTAAGCCGTACCTCTTTTTAAAGGGAAGCTTGAGCGTGTTGTAGAGTAAAACCAGCGCCGGATGCTTGACGGGATCGTCAACGGGCCTCAGCGCGCCGGTCGGACATGCTTGGACGCAGATGTAACACATCCTGCAGCTCCAGGGATTGCTCATAAAGGGTCTGAGTCGAACCTTGTATTTGACCCCAAAAAGGCTCACCTTCATTGGAACGACTTCCCAGATTTTATCGGCAAAGGGGCAAACGAAGATGCATTCGTCACCCCCACCGCATATTGGATAGTGTATTACAAGTGGGGCCGTTTCCTTCATTTTTTCATGGAAATCCTTCCAGTCGGGAACGTTCACAAGCTATCACCGAGGAGAACAAGCTTTATCCGCCTGGCACATTCCCGAAAGACCCTTTCCATCTCTCTCCGTTGATCCCCACTTAGATTCTCAACCTTCCCAAAGAACTCCCTGAAGGCCTCCTTAAGTTCATCTCCCCCGAGCTCAAGAAAGAGCTTATACGCTCTCATCTTTTTCCGTATCTCTTCAAGCTCTTCCCGGTGTTCCTCCAGGTACTCTAAACCCCTCCCAGTTATCCTGTAATTTTTTCGCTCACGCCCTCCAGTTTCGACGACGTCAATCAGTCCACTCCTTTTAAGGGACGAAAGGATGGGGTAGACAGTTCCAGCACTGAGCTTTATTCCGTACAACTTTTCAAGCTCTGCCATTATTCCGTAGCCGTGCATCGGCTCCCTCAGGAGGTCGAGGATGAGAACCCTCATGTATCCCCTGAAATTTGGCCTCTCCATAGATTCCACCGATATATCGTTCGATATATTTCATTTATAAAGCTTTTCCAGGGAATTGTAAAAACCAGGACGCTATAAAAAACGCAATCTTTATACCTTCTTCATCAATTACAAAAAACGGTGTTCGTGATGAAGAGGGTAGCTACCCTGCTCATAATTATGATACTCCTCGCCCTCGGCCTCACGGAAGCAACATCGAGCTCCCAAGGAGGTCCGGTTCTCAGGGGAAAAATCCTCGGATGGGATGCCGTAAACCTCAGTTGGAGTCCAGTCAAAGGGGCAAAAGTTTACGAGGTGTACCGGAGTGGTGATATCCAGGACTTGGTATCCCCCAACAACCTTATTGCCACCATAAATTGGAGCAACCATCAGAAATATCGACCCGGATGGGTCTACTTACCGAATGAGACCGTGGAGTACAGGGGAAAGCTGTGGATGGCAACCAACATCACCTCCGAGGAGCCCGGTGGGGATGGATGGACTCTTATTGGACCAGTTACCCCCGTAACTTCCTACGCCGATGGAAACCTTGAAGGCAACAGAACCTACTATTACGCAGTCGTACCGGTGATGAATGACGGGAAAAAGGGAAAACCTTCCAACACCCTCATAGTCAAAACCCCTCCCCAGCCCTACAGGGTCGTGGTGTATTACATCTCATGGGGAGTCTACGCGAGGAAGTTCTACGTAAAGGACATTCCCTGGGAGAAGGTTACCCACGTAAACTACGCCTTTCTGAAACCCCTTGAAAACGGAACGGTAACATGGGCCGACAACTGGGCGGATCCGAGCAACCTTGAAGCGTTCAAAGAGTTCAAGAAAAAATATCCGGCAGTTAAGATCCTCGTCTCCGTTGGCGGATGGACCCTCAGCAAGTACTTTTCGGACGTGGCGGCAGACCCCGAAAAAAGAGGAGAGTTCGCGGAAAGCGTGTTGCGGATTATAAGGAAATACGAGCTCGATGGTGTCGACATTGACTGGGAATACCCGGGTGGAGGCGGGATGGAAGGCAACCACGTACGAGCCGATGACGGGAAGAACTTTGTTCTGCTCCTCAAAGAACTTCGGAAGCAACTTGATGCAGCGGGAAGGGAAGATCACAAACACTACCTCCTCACCGCGGCGGTATCGCCCAGCCCCGAGATAGCGGGGAGGGTGGACTGGGAGAAAGCGATGAAGTACCTCGACTTCATAAACGTCATGACCTACGACTTTGCAGGGACATGGATTAACGTCACGAACCACAACGCGCCCCTCTACCATAACCCGAAGTCCCCC
>Ga0256833_1002357_pt1 | contig 13322 bp, 10 predicted proteins | sample 356284metaG_FD_190535 | JGI IMG/M metagenome (GOLD analysis project Ga0256833, IMG submission 190535) | Hydrothermal vent microbial communities from Mid Atlantic Ridge, Atlantic Ocean - 356-284 | ecosystem: Environmental > Aquatic > Marine > Hydrothermal vents | place: Atlantic Ocean: Mid...
TCTGAAAGAAAAATACAGCAAGTTATACGAACTTGCATAAGCGTCCACTCGCGAGGAAAAGAAAATGCCTAAATTGTTTTTGGTCCACTGGGACGACAGCGAAATCGAAGCCTATGCCGATGAATTACGCGAGCTGGGATGGGAGGTGGAGTACGAAGCCATGGACGGCTCCATCGCCTATCGCCGGGTCAAGGAATGGCAGCCCGATGTCATCGTCATCGACTTGCGTTATCTGCCCTCTCACGGGCGCATGACCGGCATGATCATGAAAAAAGCGCCCGCCACCTGGGAAATCCCCCTGATTTTCGTGGGCGGCGCGCCCGAGGCGGTGGTCAAAACCGAAGAGGCCGTTTTCGACGGGCGCTTTATCAGCAAGGAAGAACTGCCCCAGGTGCTGGAAGAGTACAAGAAATGAGACGGCGGGCCGGAGACGGGCGCGCGACCTGTTTTCGGCCGTCGGTCAGCTTTTCACGATTCTACCAGCCTTAATCACAGTCTCGACAAAGTTTTTGCCGAATTCATAAGCCAGGTGACGGTAATCGGAGGCGTCAAGAATGAGCATATCGGCTTGTTTGCCTGCTTGCAGCGAACCGATTCTGTCTCCCAGACCGATGGCGTAAGCGGCATTGATGGCGCTGGCGTTCAACGCTTCCGCTGGCAGTAGCTTCTGATAACGAGCGGCGATGGCCATGACCATGGGCATGGAAGGCGTGGGCGCGGAGCCGGGGTTGATGTCGGTGGCCAGAGCCAGGGCTGCGCCCGCATCGATGAGCCCGCGGGCGTCGGCGAAATGGCAACTGCCCAGATTGAAATTGACGGCGGGAATGACCACGCCCACCGTGTTCGAGGCGGCCAGGCGGGCGACCTCATCAGGCAGCGTGACATCCAGATGATCCACCGAGGCCGCGCCCAGCTCCACCGCCAGCGTCACCCCGCCCAGGTTCTCGAATTCATCGGCATGGAGCTTGGGGATCATGCCATGGGCCAGGCCCGCCTCCAGCACGCGGCGACTCTGGGCGACATCGAAAACGCCCGCCTCGCAAAAAACGTCGCAAAAGAAGGGGATGCGTTGCCGGGCGAAGCTGCTGCGCTCATACCAGGCGGCCGCGGCCGGGATCATCTCTTCCACCACCAGTTCCACATAGGCGTCGGTGCGGCCCCGGAATTCGGGCGGCACGGCGTGAGCGCCCAAAAAGGTGGGAATCAAAGTCATGAGGTGGGAATCATGAAGCTGCTCGATGACTCGTAGCAGCTTCATCTCGGCCTCGACGCTGAGTCCATAGCCTGTTTTGACCTCGACTGTGGTGGTTCCCAACATCAACATCTCATCCAATCGCTTGCGCGTTTCTGCGACCAATTGCGCCACAGAAGCTGCTCGCACTGCTCGCATCGTGCTAACAATGCCTCCGCCCGCGGCCATGATCTCCATGTAGGTCGCGCCTTTGATGCGCATCTCGAACTCCGCCACCCGGTCGCCCGCATACGCCACGTGGGTGTGGGCGTCCACGAAGCCGGGCGTAACAACCTTGCCCGCGGCGTCGATGGTCTTCCGGGCGCTATAACGGGTTTGCAGCTCAGCGCTCGGGCCCACATCGACGATATTGCCATCGCTCATAGCCACGGCCCCATCCTCGATAAGGCCGACATCGGCCATGGCCTCGCCCCGCCTGGGGCCGTCGCTGGCGCAGGTGATGAGCTGTCGGGCGTGTAGAATCATGAGATCGACTGGTGTAGACATGGCTGCCTCGCTGGATGATAAAAAGAGAATGGGTGGGATGATCGTACCCGCCGGGCGGCGAGTTGTCAACCGGGCTAAGTAGACGTCTGCAAATTACTTCCCTTTCTTGCCGCAGGATGGCCCCCCTCAATCCCCCCGCAAGCGGGGGGAGGACTTCCTGGAAACCGCCGTTGGAAACGTAACAGCATGTTTCAGTTGTCCGAAAACCTCCTCCCCCGCTTGCGGGGGAGGCTGGGAGGGGGCCTGCGGCGACAATCGCCAAGAGTTGATGAAAACGGGAAGTTATTTTTAGACGGTCACTAAGTCATGGGATGCGTTTCAATTGGGTGCGCATCGCCAGCCAGTATTTTGCGTCCGCCACTTTCGCACCAGTAAAACCCGGGGGATGACTCCTGAAATGCAGCGCATCAGACCAACGGACAAACATTTGGCATCCCTCGCGGGATTAGCTACAATGCAAATCATCCGCCCCAAACGCCAATGCGCTCTCCCCATCAAAACATCGAGTATTTGCAACACGCATTACAGACAAGATGTAATGACGCCCATCGAATCTATCCTTCCCGGTCTTTTTTGGCTTGTGCTGCTTGCTGCCATTGTGGCGACAGGCGTGGCCATCGCCCGACGTTCCGCTTCCTGGATCTTTGCCGCCGCTGCCATTGTGTGGGCGCTCAGTTCATTGGCCGCCTGGTCCATCGGTTATCTCATCCTGGCCCTGGCCTTCATCCTGGCCGCTCTGGGCGTGGCGACTTTCTTCCGCTGGGATAGCGTCTGGCAGATGGCGTTGGCTGCAGGCATAGGGGCGCTTCTCTGGGCGGTGGTGATTGCCTGGTTCCATGAGTATTTGTGGCTGGCCTGGCCATGGTTGTGGTTATTGGGATAATTGGACATCAGGCCCGAGATTGGCTACAATTCGAGCCATGTCCACCCCCATGCGCAAGCAATATCTGCAAATCAAAAAACAATATCCCGACGCCATCCTCTTCTTCCGGCTGGGGGATTTTTATGAGACCTTCGACGACGACGCCAAGATCGTGGCCGAGGTGTGCGAGGTCGCGCTCACCAGCCGCCCGGTGAGCAAAGGCCAGCGCGTGCCCCTGGCGGGCGTGCCCTGGCACGCGGCGGAAACCTATCTGGCCAAGCTCATTCGCGCCGGCTACAAAGTGGCGGTGTGCGAACAGGTGGGCGAGGTGGGCAAAGGGCTGGTGGAGCGAGAAGTGGTGCGGGTCATCACCCCCGGCACCCTGGTGGAACCGGCCCTGCTGGATGAACGCCGCAACAACTACATCGCCGCCCTCATCTTCGAAAAAGGCAAACGCGCCGGCGTCGCTTATGCCGATGTCACCACCGGCGAATTCGCGGTCACCGAGATTCGGGGGGAGGATGTGGCCCGTCGCGCCCGCGAGGAGCTGGCCCGTCTGGCCCCGGCCGAACTGCTCATCCCCGACGAAGGGGGCTATCCGGGCCTGGAGGCCTTCACCATCACCCCCTACGACCCCTGGCGCTTCGAGACCGAAGCCGCGCGCCAGGCCCTGCTGGATTATTACGGCGTCAGCTCGCTGGAAGCGTTCGGTTGCGAAAACAAGCCCCTGGCCATCAGCGCCGCGGGAGGGCTCATCAACTATCTGCGCGAGACGCAAAAACGGGCGCTGGGCCATCTGCAACCGCTGCGCACCTACACCACCGAAGATTATATGCTGCTGGACGCGGCCACCCGCCGTAATTTGGAGCTGGTGGAGACGCTGCGCGAGGGCCAACGCAAGGGCTCGTTGCTGTGGGTGCTGGATCGCACCCTCACGCCCATGGGCGGGCGGCTGCTGCGCAAATGGGTGAATCAACCCCTGCTGGATGTGGATCGCATCAACCAGCGTCTGGATGGCGTGGAAATCTGGGTGAATGCAGCCCTGGAGCGGGCGGAGCTGCGGGCGGCGCTGAAACAGGTGCGGGATATCGAGCGCTGGGCCAATCGCTGCACTCAGGGCATCGCCACGCCGCGCGATCTCGCCGGTTTGCGCGCGAGTCTGCAAGCGCTGCCGCGGGTGCGGGAGATCGCGGCCCGGCTGGGGCGAGAGCAAGGCGTCGATCTCAATCAGGATGCTTTGCATCTGCTGGAAACCGCCATCTCCGAAGACCCGCCCGCCACCCTGGCCCACGGCGGCGTCATCCGCCCCGGCTTCAACGCCGAGCTGGATGGCATCACCCTGGCCGCCAAAGACGCCCGCGCCTACATCGCCGGTCTGGAAGCCAAAGAACGGGGGCGCACCGGCATCCAAAAGCTGAAGGTGGGCTACAACAAAGTCTTCGGCTACTATCTTTCCATCCCCAAATCGCAGGTGGACAAAGTTCCGGCCGACTACATCCGCAAGCAGACCCTGGTCAACGCCGAGCGTTACATCACGCCCGAGCTCAAGGAATATGAATCGCTCATTCTCAACGCGCAGGAACGGCTGCTGGACCTGGAAAGCAGCATCTACAAAGGGGTGGTGGCCGAGATTGCGGGCATGGCTCCTCGCTTGTTGGCCACGGCCGCGGCGGTGGCGGCGCTGGATGTGCACGCGGCCCTGGCCGATGTGGCGGTGGACCGGCGTTATGTGCGCCCGCAGCTCAGCCAGGATCAGGTCATCGATGTGCGGGCGGGGCGGCATCCGGTGGTGGAGCTGATGCTGGAGGGAACGGTTTTCACTCCCAACGACGCCCAACTGAACCCGGAAAACGCCATCGTCATCCTCACGGGCCCGAATATGGCCGGCAAATCGACTTTCCTTCGCCAGACCGCGCTCATTGCGCTCATGGCCCAGATCGGCTCTTTTGTGCCCGCGGACGCGGCTCACATTGGGCTGGTGGATCGCATCTTCACCCGCATCGGCGCCCAGGATGAAATCCACAGCGGCCAATCCACTTTCATGGTGGAGATGGTGGAGACCGCCAACATCCTCAACCACGCATCCCATCGTTCTCTGCTGATCCTGGACGAGCTGGGACGGGGCACCAGCACCTACGACGGCATGGCCATCGCCTGGGCGGTGCTGGAGTTTATTCACAGCCATCCCCGGCTGGGCTCCCGCACCCTCTTCGCCACCCACTATCACGAGCTCACCGCGTTGGCCGACCGCCTGCCCCACATCGTCAACTATCATGTGGCTGTGGCCGAACAGGGGGACGACGTGGTCTTCTTGCATGAAATCCGCCCCGGCAGCGCCGATAAATCCTATGGCGTGCATGTGGCCCGACTGGCGGGCCTGCCCAGGCAAGTCATCGTGCGGGCCAATGAGATTATGAAACAACTGGAACAGCAGGGCCGCCAGGATGAGCTGCTGGATGTGGGCGACGCCGCCGCCATGCAACTGGCGCTGTTCAACGAAGGCCCCGACCCCATCCGTGAAGAGATCGAGAAGGCGGACGTGAACACCATGACGCCGCTGGAAGCGCTGAATTTCCTCTACGCCCTGCAGCAGCGGGCCAAAAGGTTATAGGGAACTCATTGCTGAAAAATACGTATGAGTAAGTGATCCGCACTAATTTGGCCTCGTTCCCCAAAACAGGGTAGACTTGTTTGTTATGACTCAGCAAGCGCATTCGACACAACCAGCCACTTCTCATACCGGAAGACTGCTTTCGGGCGGGCTTTTGGGCCTGCTTTTGGTGATCTTTCTGGCCGCCTTCCTCTACGCCAGCTTTCTCTTCTTCCGTACAGCCCGCGCAATTCTGGCCTCCTCGCCCCAGGCCTCTCAAAATCCATTGTTGGCTGGTGGAAGAGAAGGAGATTTGCAGCTCATCGCCCCCGGCCAATCACAGCAGCCCCGGGGAGGCGACGGCAACGCCGCCCCCGCAGCAGCTCAAAATTCAGCGCCTGAGCCCGCCATCGATTCCTTCTGGGAAACGCAGGAGCCCGTCAACATCCTGCTGCTGGGCATCGATCAACGGCCAGGAGAACAGGGCTATTATCGCACCGACACCATGATCCTGCTGCACATCAACCCCAAAACGGGCGATGTGGGCATGATATCATTTCCCCGCGACCTGTGGGTGCAGGTGCCCGGCTTTTGGGAGACCCGCATCAACAGCGCCCATGTCATTGGCGACGCCAAGAAATATCCAGGCGGCGGCCCGGCCCTGGCCAAGAAAACAGTAGAAGCTCTGACCGGGCAGCCAGTGGATTACTACGTCCGTCTCAACTTCGAAGGATTTCGCAAGCTACTGGAAGAGATCGGCTGCATCGACATCGACGTGCCCAAACTCATCGATGATCCCACCTTCCCGGACGACAACTACGGCTACGATCCCCTTTATCTGGAGCCTGGCCATTATTGCATGGATGCCGATCTGGCCCTGAAATACGCCCGCACCCGGCATGTCGACAGCGACTTCGGGCGGATGCAGCGACAGCAGCAGGTCATCCTGGCTATCAAAAACAAAGTGCTGAGCACCGGCGAACTGCCGCACCTGGTGGCCAGCGCTCCCGTCCTGCTCAACATCCTGTCCGACGCCATCCAGACCGACATGCCTCTCAACAAAATGATCTCGCTGGCCAATATGGCCCGCAAAATGGACACCGACCATGTCCGACAATTGATCATCGATGTCAATATGGTCGATCCTTTCATCACCGAAAAAGGCGCTTCCGTGCTTCGCCCCAAAATGGACATCATCCGGGCCGCCATCGATGATTTCTTTGCCGCTGACGGCAGCAACAACAGCCCGGCGGCAACGCTCGCTCCCGCTGCGACGTCACCCCAGACCGCGCAACCTGCGCCCACCCACCAGGGCATTCGCATTATCGTGCTCAATGGCGCCGGCCGCGATGGCCAGGAGCGAGTTCTGGCGGATATTCTCATCTCTCATGGCTACAACGTAGTGGGGACGGGCCTGGCGGATCGCAACGATTACGCCGAAACCCAGATCATCGCCAGCGGCGGTCACGCCGAGATCACCCGCGAACTGGCCGACCTGCTGGGCGTCTCAGACCAAAACATCAGACCCGGCGCCTCGGAACAGCTTCAGGCCGACATCGTCGTCATCATCGGCGCTGATTTCACCATGCCCTGAGGCGCATCAACGCGAAGCGTATCGCTACTTTTTGCCATCTATTGACATGGCGGCGCATCCCCCCGGGGGCGTTTGCAGATAACCACCCGCAATATGATCTTTGTCATTGTAAAACTCTCATTTGCATGACACAATGCCCATGGAGATAATGAGTTTATGCGCATTCGAGACGTCATGACGCCCGACCCGGTGACTATCAGCCCCAATCATTCCATTGGGGCGGCTTTGGCGCGCATGAGACGCGGGGGATTCCGACGTCTGCCAGTGGTGGCAAAAGAAAAACTGGTGGGGATTATTACCGACAGAGATCTACGACTGGCGATGAATTCGCCATTCATTATGCGAGAGGGCTGGTACGACAGCTATTTAATGGAACACATCGAGGTGCGAAGCTGTATGACCCCCGATCCCGTAACTGTTGACGCCAACGATGATCTGCTCACTGCCGTTCGGTTGATGCGCACGCACAAGATCGGCGGCGCACCGGTGACCGAAAACGGCGATCTCGTTGGCATTATCACTGAAACCGACCTGCTGGATTGTCTCGAACAGCTTCTGGTGGAACAGGAAGCAGAACCCGTCGGCAATCAATAACCGGCTTATCGCATTCAGAGACTGTTTTGCACTTTGCCCATTTCTTCTGCTGGCTTCGCGTCCAGAGCAATTCAAGTTGCCACGGATAATGCAGACGCCGCGGATTCCCGCAGATCATTGTTGACGCCATCCAGGCAAATCGGCTCAATCCGTGTTCACTGCGGTGAATCTCCACAGCAGTGAAATGGGCCGGGCCGCATTCGGCGGCAAAAGGCAATAACATTAGCCCCCATCACATTCATCCTTCTGTTTCATCTTTCAAAGGGGATTCGCCATGCAGCACTATCTTGTCCGCGAGGTGATGATCTCGCCAGTCATCTCTATTCGCTGGGACGCCAGCATTCTGGAAGCCTCCGCTCTCATGGAGGAGAAAGGCATCCGCAGGCTGCCAGTTGTGGATGAAGAAGACATTCTCATCGGTATTCTCAGCGATGGCGATGTGCGAGAGGCGTTGTCCATCTACAACGTCACCAACCCCTATGCGCCCGATCAGGATGAGATTTTACTGGCGGTGGATGAGATCATGTCTGCGCCGGTTTACACTGTGAGGCCGGATGAGCATCTACGCAACGTGGTGCAACTACTGCTGGAACACAAAATCGGCGGCGTGCCCGTGGTGGACGAACATAATCGCCCCCTGGGCGTCATCACCGAGTCGGATATTTTCCGTCTCATGCTGGATGAATGGGAAGAAACGCCCTGAATTGACATTATATCGTTATCTCGTGTATGCTTTTCCTGCTACACGCGTTCCGCCCTCCTACTCTCCGGAGGGCTTTTCTCTTTGACCATGACTCACTCTCTTCCGCAATTATGATGATTCAAACGCAACTCGAAAAACTCATCGCCCAATCATTGAAAAGGGCTCAGAAAAAGGGGGAACTTCCTAAATTCCCCGTGCCCGCCATCGCCGTCACCCGCCCGCGACGTCAGGGCCAGGGCGACTACTCCTGTGCACTGCCTTTGCAGATCGTGCGAGATGTGAACAATGCGCTCAAGGCGCAGCAGGCGGGCAAGCTGGCTCCCATGCAGATCGGCGAAATCCTGCTCAAACGCCTGCCCGCCGCCGAATTTCTGGATCGGGCGGAGATAGCCAAACCTGGCTTCATCAACCTTTACCTTTCGCCCGCGTGGCTGGCCCGGCAGACGGCCCTCATCTCGCAGCAGGGAGGCGAGTATTATCAGGTGGATCTGGGCGAGGGCAAGAAAGTGCAGGTGGAATTTGTCAGCGCCAATCCCACCGGACCGCTGCATTTTGGCGGCGCCCGCAACGCAGCCATCGGCGATGCGCTGGCGCGGCTACTGGAGAATAGCGGCTATCTGGTGCAACGCGAGTATTACGTCAACGATCGCGGCACGCAAATGCGCACCTTCGCCATGACCTTGTGGCGGCGCTATCAGCAGCTCTTTGGCATGGATGTGGAAATCCCTGCCGATGGTTACCCGGGCGCATATATGATCGAATACGCCGAAAAAATCAAGGCCGAGCATGGCGACAGCCTGCTTTCTCTGACTGAAGAGGAAGTCCCCGAGCGTTTCCAAGAGTTGGGGCTGAAGATCGTGCTGGACGAACTGGAGCATGATCTGGCTATGATGAATGTTCATTTCGATAATTGGTTCTCGGAACAAAGCCTTTATGATAATGGCGATTTCGCCAAAGTGTACGCCATCCTGCGCGACCAGGATGATCTTTATGAAAAGGATGGCGCTGTTTGGTTCCGGGCCAGCAAATATCTCAAAAGCGACCGGGATGAGGTGTTCATCCGCTCCAATGGCGAGCCAGGCTATTTCGCCAGCGACATTGCCTATCATTACAACAAATTTATCGTACGCGGCTTCGAATGGGTGATCGATGTATGGGCGGTGGATCATCAGAATCAGGCCAAGCGTCTGCCCGGAACTATGCGGGCCTTCGGCATCGATCCGCAACGCCTGACCATTGTGCTTTATGATCTGGTGACGCTGAAACGGGGGGGCAAAGAGGTCAAAATCTCCAAGCGGGCGGGAGAGATTGTGACCATGCGCGAGGTTTTGGAAGAGGTGGGGGCGGATGCGGCCCGCTATTTCCTGCTCAGCCATTCCAACGAGGCCCGCATCGATTTCGACATCGATCTGGCTGTGGCCCAGAGCAGCGAAAATCCGGTTTACTACATCCAATACGCCCACGCCCGCTCCGCCTCGATTCTACGCAAGGCCGCGGATGCGGGCCTGAAGCCCGCCACAGATCATCTGGCCTTGCTGACCTGCCCCGAAGAGCTGGCGCTGTTGCGCAAGATGCTGCAACTGCCCGAAGTGGTTATCAACGCCGTAGACCATCTGGCGCCCCATCATCTTCCTCACTACGCCCTGGACCTGGCCAAGACCTACACCAATTTCTATGGTCATTGCCGCGTCATCGATATGGAGCGAAAAGACCTGACCGAGGCCCGGCTGATGCTGGTGCAAGCCGCCAAGACCACTCTGGCCTATGTGCTGAGCCTGATGGGCATGACAGCGCCGGAGCAAATGTAATCCACACCCTCACCCTCGCTCTCCGAAACGGGCGGGGGCGGCTATGACGATGATAGTTGGAGACTCATCGAGATTCATTGAGATTCTAAATCTCCACCGAATCTCTATCAGTCTTCTATCCTTTCCATCTGCATTTATCCGCTTTTTCTGCGTTCCAATCTCCTCTTTACAGAACGAAACATTATGACAACTCGAAAAGTGCTGATCTCCGACCCGCTGGCCGAGGCGGGCGTGAATCTGCTACGCGAGGCGGGGCTGGAAGCGGCCGTGCGTCCGGGCCTCTCGCCCGCGGCCCTCATCGCCGCCATCCCCGAATATGACGCTCTGATCATCCGCAGCGGCACCAGGGTGACGGCCGAGGTCATCGCCGCCGCCAAAAAACTGAAGGTAATCGCCCGGGCTGGCGTGGGGGTCGACAATATCGATATCGCCGCCGCCACCCAGGCGGGCATTATCGTCGCCAATGCTCCCACCGGCAATGTGGTCGCAGCCGCGGAGCATGCCATCGCCCTGATATTCGCCCTGGCCCGCAATATCGCCGAAGCGCATCGCTCCATGCGGGCGGGAGAATGGAACCGTAAAGCGTTTATGGGCGTAGAAATCCGCAACAAAACCCTGGGCCTGGTGGGATTGGGCCGCGTAGCCGGGCATGTGTGCCGCCGGGCCGTGGGTCTGGACATGAACGTACTTGCCTATGATCCCTATGTGACCGCAGATTACGCAGGCAAAATCGGTGCAGAACTGACAGACCTGGATGACCTGCTGGCCAACAGCGACTTCATCTCCCTGCATCTGCCCCTGAACGACGCCACCAAACATCTTATCAATGCCGAAACACTGGCCAAGATGAAACCTGGGGCCAGGCTCATCAACACCTCCCGCGGCGGCGTTATCAGCGAAGCTGATCTGCTGGCGGCGCTGGATGCGGGGCCATTGGCCGGGGCGGCGCTGGATGTTTTCGAGCAGGAGCCTCTGCCCGCGGATTCCCCCTTGCGCCAACACCCCAATATCATCCTCACCCCGCACATCGGCGGTTCCACCACCGAAGCGCAACACCAGGTGGCTCTGGACGCGGCGTCCCAAGTCATCGAGTCGCTCAACGATCGTCCCGCCCGTTACGCCATCAACGCTCCTCTCATTCCCAGCTCCGATATCGAATTCATCAGCCCATTCATCGGGCTGGTGGAGAAAATGGCCCGCTTCCTGCAGCAATTTCAGCCCATGCAGGTGGAACGAGTGGAACTAACGGTCTATGGCCCTCTGGCCGAATATGACACCAAGATCTTGCAGGCGGCGGCGCTGCGCGGGCTGCTGGCGGAGGTGGTGGAAGAACGAGTCAATGTGGTCAATGCCGACTTCATCGCCCACCGCCGCGGCATCATCGTCTCGGAATATCGCCAGCGGCATCATTACGAACGCTATGAGAACATGGTGACGCTAACGATGCGGTCGGGGGAGCAGGAAGCCATCGTCAAGGGCAGTGTGCTTCATGGCGCCCCCTACATCGTGGCGGTGGCCGATCGCTGGGTGGAATTTCAGCCCGAGGGACATTATCTGGTTTCCTGGCATCGGGACAAACCTGGCGTCATCGGCAACCTGGGGATGTTATTGGGGCGCAATGACATCAACATCGCATTCATGCATGTGGGACGATTGACCCCGCGCGGGGTGGCGATCATTGTCATCAAGACGGATGAGATCATTCCCGACGCACTGCTGCCCGAGATCAATGCAATGCTGGGCGAAGATTTCAAAGCCCGCACCATCACCCTGTGAGAAAACATCCCAACTTCCGCTGACCCCAATGAGGTGACTATGAGACCTGTCAGTATCGTTGGCATCGGACAAATACCGGTGCAAAAGCAAACGCAACAAAGCCTGCGACAAATGGCGGCCCAGGTGGTGCATCTGGCCATGCAGGATGCCGAGGTGGAACGCGTGGACGCGCTTTTTGCCGGCAACATGCTGGGCGATGAGTTGCAGGGACAAAAGCATGTGGCCACTCTGATCACCGATGAGGCGGGACTGTCGGGCATCGAAGCGCTGGACGTGCGGGCGGCCACGGCCACAGGCGCGGCAGCGCTGCGCATGGCCTATCTGGCAGTGGCCAGCGGCGAGGCGGATCTGGCCATTGCCGTTGGCGTGGAGAAGATGAGCGACGGCGTGCCCACGCCCGTCCTGGCCAAGGCGCTGGATGCAGAGCTGGAAGTGGTCAACGGCGATACGCTTATCGGAAAGAACGCCGAGATCATGCGGTTGTATATGCAGAAATTCGATGTGCCCGAAGACGGCTTTGTCAACTTCGCGCTCAACGCCCACAACAACGCCCGCACCAACCCCAACGCCCTGTTCAAGGATAAAGAGGTGACCCGGGAAAAGGCGCTGAACTCCCGCATCATTCAATATCCCCTGCGTCTGTTCGATAGCTCGCCCATCTGCGACGGCGCGGCCGCGGTGGTGCTGGCCCCCACTGCGGAAGCCCGGGCCTATTCACCCAATCCCGTCAAGATCCTGGGCGCGGGCGTGGCCACCGACCGTTTCCGCGTTTTCGATCGGGTCGATCCCCTCTTTCTGGAAGCCTCGCATCTTTCGGCGCTGAAGGCTTTTCGGCATGCCAACGTGCACCGCCGCGACGTCGATTTCTTCGAGTTGCACGACGCCTTCAGCATCATGGCCACCATGATTCTGGAGGCGGTTGGCTACGCCAGGCAGGGCGAGGGCTGGCGCTTGGCCCAGGAGATGCGCATCGGTCTGCAAGGGGATATTCCCATCGCCACCATGGGCGGCCTCAAGGCCCGCGGCCACCCCATTGGCGGCACGGCGCTGTATCAGGCCAGCGAGATCGTGCTGCAACTGACGGGCCGGGCCGGGCCCAACCAGCTTCCCAATCCCGAGATCGCCATGATGCAAAGCGTGGGCGGCGCCGGCGCCACCATCATCACCCACATCTTCGGCGTTTGAGCGCACCAATTCCATCTCGCCCATTCAGGCGCTATAAATCAAGCGTCCCACGCTTTCCACAAACTTCAAAGGTATTTTGGGATTGTTGATGTCTCGACCATTTCTTTCACGCCAGGCATTCTCCCATTTTGTAAAGTAAGGCTCCAAATCACGCGGCGTTAGCCTATAGATGGCCTTCAGTTCGATGTCCTCATATACTGCAAAAATCCAATCGACCTGCCGATATTTTGAGATAATGCCTGGGTTCATGTGGTGATGGGTGGAAAAGCTCCTGGTCAGGGCGATATTTACAGACTTGAGCTCATATTCGTTCCCCTCAGCATCGACAGCGTCATTGCCTTCTCTGCCAGGCAACACCCTTAGAGGCTGTTATGAACTTTGAGAAGCAAAAGTGGTCATTTTGAAAAGTCGTTGAAGCATGAGGATAGCAAATGCGATAAAATGAAGCCCTCGTAACGCCTCGGCAGTGCGT
>Ga0256833_1002358_pt1 | contig 13320 bp, 11 predicted proteins | sample 356284metaG_FD_190535 | JGI IMG/M metagenome (GOLD analysis project Ga0256833, IMG submission 190535) | Hydrothermal vent microbial communities from Mid Atlantic Ridge, Atlantic Ocean - 356-284 | ecosystem: Environmental > Aquatic > Marine > Hydrothermal vents | place: Atlantic Ocean: Mid...
TCCTGCAAATTCCCCTACCACATCTTCATTTGAAGTGTTTCCACTTGTCCAGTCTGTTGAATAACTTGGGGTTCCTCCTGAAATAGTTATATAAATTGCTCCGTCATTATTGCCACAATTGGCATTGACAATACTATCCAAATTTACCGTAATAGGGGTTGGTTCATTGATAGTTGCCGAAGCAGTAGAAGTACATCCTGCATTGTCGGTTAATGTTACCGATATGGTGCCTGCACATAACCCCGATACTGTATTAGTGGTAGTAGTTGTTCCTGTGGTGCTGTTACCATTGCTCCATGTGTAATCGTAAGGTCCTGTGGAAGTAGTAGTGATGGTTGCCGTAGCACTTCCGTCACAAGAGCCGTTACAACTCACATCTGTTGTTGAACTGATAGAAACAGTTGGTCCACCAAGGTCGGATATATCAATACTTTCAATGTCAGTACAACCTGCGGCATCGGTTATGGTTACGGTGTATGTGCCTGCAGGAACAGAAGATATGCTACTACTTGTACTTCCATTACTCCATGAATAGGAATAGGGAGAAGTAGCTCCGGATACAGTTACGGAAGCTGACCCGTCAGCATTTCCGCAATGGGCATCTGTTTTACTGGTAGTTACGGAAAAAGCACTTGGTTCGTCTATCACAAAAGTGATAACCTTGCTACACCCATTGGCATCGATAATGGTTACATCATAGGTACCTGCTGTAAGTCCTGTTATGTTATCCGTAGTAGAGGTTGTGTTTAATGTTTGGGCACCTGTGGACCATTCGTAATTATATGGTGGGGTAGATTCTTGTGTAATCTGTGCTTGAGCCGAGCCATCATTACCGCCGTTACATGTTACATTGTTTCTGGCAACTGTTGCTAATAATTCATCAGGTTCGTTTAATGTTACGGTTCCCGTGGAAGAGCAACCTACGGAACTTGTTACGGTTACGGTATAACTTCCTGCGCCTAATCCTGTGGCGGTTGCGGAAGTTTGGTCACCAGCATTGGCATCCCATTGGTAGGAGGTGCCTCCGTTAGCTGTAGCTTGCCCGTCTGTACTACCATAACAATTTGGATCTTGAACATTGGTGAAGGTTACGGTCGGTTGTGGATATACGGTTATATCATGAGATTCTTGGTCGGTACATGTACCATTAGATACGGTAAGTGTAACAGTATAAGTACCTGCGCTTGCATAAGAATGTGTGACGGAAGATCCACTACCGGTGTTTCCGTCACCAAAATCCCATGTATAAGTGATACCGCTTCCTGAAGAACTTCCTGTTGCATCAAAAGAAAAATTGTTGCCGTCTAAACATTGGTTGGAAGGAGGAGTAAAGTTAGCAACTATTGCACCTCCGGAATTAATGGAATAAGATGCGGTTTGTGTACAACCGCTGGCATCTGTTACCGTTACGGTATAATGACCGGGTGCCAATCCCGATAAATCTTGAGATGAACTGCCTGTGTTCCAATGGTATGAATAGCCGGGAGAGCCTCCACTCACGGATATGTCTATAGAGCCGTCGTTTGCTCCTGCACAAGATTCATCGGTAACATTACCTGTTATAGAAATGGCAGGCGGTTCTGAAATTACTACATCAATAGTATTGGTACATCCTGTATTACTTGTTACCGTTACGGTATATGTGCCGGCAGATAGTCCGCTCTGTGTATTGGAAGTAGAACTTGTTGGTCCTACACTGGTAAATCCCCAGTCATAAGTATAGGAAGATGTTCCTGTACTTGATGCAATAGAAACTGTAGCTACTCCGTTGTTTCCTCCATTGCAAGTCACATTGGTATGAGATTCATTTAGTGTAAATCCTACTACATTTAAAGTCAAAGAAGTATCATAAGTACATCCGAAATCATCGGTTACCGTGTAAGTGTATGTATGTGATCCCAAAGATGAGGGACACGCTTGTCCGGGATTAGAGGAAGTAGTTACATTATCTCCACTCCACGATTCGCTTGTGATAGACGGAGTAAATCCCCAGGGAGAAGGAATAAGTGATTGGTCAAAAGATATTTCCCAGTGAAAAATATATCCGTTATCAGCTCCCATGTGGTCAGTAATATGTAATACCCAAGCTCCATTAAGAGGGCATCCTTCTAATGCCGACCAGTCTCCTGATGCCTGATATGTGCCGGGTATTGCTTGGTTTATGGGATCCGAAGTGCTGGTGTGTCCTTCTGGGTCTGTATATGGGGATACATTTTGCCAATTGCCGCTATCGTCTATATATCCGTTTGTGGAAGACGGGGACCAACAATAATCATAACCGATTCCTGGATCGGGATTATCTGTATTATCATCTACAGGAAGGTCTTCTGCAACGGGTTCTCCCAATATTGTCCCCCCTCCATTATTGGAATAGGGTAATAAAGTGATTGAGTGTCCATTGGGGCATTCTACTACAATTGATAAATCACCCATATAGGAGTGTTCCATATTGAGGCAAATGCTTTGAATATCATTGTAGTCATCTAATGTTTGAGATTGGTTAAATGATGTAAAATAAATGGTGTCAGTGTATTCTACGCCACTTCCGTCTGGTAAATAAGTGGTACCACCTGACGCCAAACTTGCTTGCTGTTCCCAATGTGTAGGTGTTACAACACCATTTAAGTCTCCGCAATCACCTGAACAGATAGGATCTTCTACAGTAGTACCGTTAAATGAAGGAGTTGTAGAAATCCTTACCCGTACTCCGATGTCATTCATACTTTTACAACCATTTACATCAGTTACAATTAATTGAATGTCATATCCTCCACCATCTGTAAAATTATAGGAAATATTTTGTCCAGATATTAAGGAATCGCCAATAAGCCATTGAAAAGAAGATGTATTATCCGATTGAGAATAATAAGTGTAATTTTCGGGGTAATCACCACTTCCTGAAAAACTTACTGTAGTACCTTGGCAAATATCTATATATCCATTATTCACAGAAGGGGAAGAGCCGTCAAATACGGCATCTACTTCTTGGCATGGTGGTACACAAGATAGACTGGCTTCCCAGCCTTCGTAAGTTACACTACCGTCGGAGTGAAAAACAAATGTGAGGCACCCACTTGAATTATTATCTGTTGCTTGAATAATACTAGGAACATGACTGTTATCATATACATCTTGTAACGGAGCGGAAGTTGAATTGCCATCATAAACTTCTAAATAGTCAAACCCACTTTCTACCCCAAAAGAGGAAAATTCTACGCGTAGTTTATATCCATTTTGACTGGGACAGATGGTAAGTACTTCATCCTCATCATCGGAGTAATCATAGTTTGGACCTCCTGAATCGTAAAAATAGGTAGTGAAGCCACAATAATAAGTATCTGTACCTCCGTCGTCCATATAAAAATCACCCCATTGTGCAAAGGAGGATAATTGTATTGATAAAAGTATAAATAAAAATATAATTTTTTTCATAATATTTATTTTATCATTTTATTATATTCTTGTATAACATGATATCTGGAGAAAATCTCTATAACAATATCTGTTTCAGGAACAAGATAATATGTGTTTTCTTTTGCTTTCCACTCAATATTAAACAAAAATGGGTTAAAGTCATTTTCAGGAGGAAGGTTAATCTTTTTATTTAAAACAGTTTTATTTTTTCTGTCCAAAAATTTTAAAGTATCCAATTGATTTTTATCTTTTATTTCATTTAATGGAATATATTTATACATGTGAGCTACTTTGAAATTTTCCCATCGGATTTTTCCTGGTTGTGTAGTCATAAAATTTTCCAAAGTTTCTTTTTTGTAAACTGATAGCAATCTGGTGTCATAATTAGTTTGAGAAAACAAACTAAAATAGGATAATATAATTATTGTAAGTAATGAAAACTTTTTCATAGTTATAAATTTAATTTTTTTGCAGTGTTACATTTCCTGTTTTTTCTATCATATTACCATTATTATCTTTATAAATAAGTTTCCAGACATAGAGTCCTTTTTCGTAACCTTTCCCGTCCCATCCTATTTGTGGATCAGTAGTAACAAATATTGTTTTGCCAAATTGGTCGAAAATTATCATCTTGTAAAAATCAGGTAAAACATTAAAAGTAGGTTTGAAAACATCATTTCTACCATCTCCATTGGGAGTAAAAGCATTTGGCATAAATTCTATAATAGGTTCTTCAATCTCTATTTCCTTGTGTAATGTATCACTACAGCCTTTATTTATAGCAATTAAGGTAATTTGGTGTGTACCGGGATTTAAGTAATCTACATTTATCTCTTTTCTATTTGAAAAAGTATATGTATTATCAATGCTCCACAATATTTTATTAGAGGATAAGGACATATCTATAAGTTTGCCTTTATCGAATACAAAATTTGCTTTTGGTGTAGATAATACTTCTATTGTTTTGTCATACTTGTAAGTTTTTATCTCTCCATTTGTAAAGGTTACAACTGCAATTATTTTATACTTACCTGCTTTATCTAATGTTACGGTTATATTCTTGTTGTTATTTGCTTGAGTTTTATTATCACCAACATAAAATGTACATTCACTAATATTTGTTCCTTTTAATTCTATTTTCACATTTAACGGAGCACATCCCTTTATGTTTGTTACGGAAAATTCAAACTCATTTTTCTTTTCATGGTTTATTGCCGTATTTGTATGTTTATTGTTCAGCGTATCTAAACTTTCTGTTTCTGATGATTCTGTAGTAGAAGTAAAGGGTGTTTTTTCAGAATTATTTGTTTTCACTTTTTTATTAGCGATTACAGATTTATCATGTCTTCTACTTTTTTCGTTTTTTTGTTTTTTTGTTTTATTATCTTTTGTAATAAAAGTTTTTTCAGAGGAATTATTATCATTGTGAGGTAAAATTTTATGTTCTACTTTAATCTTGTTTGGAAGTTTTGACATAAGTTGTTTTTGTTCAGACTTTTTACTTATAGTATATATTAGTGCTACTATTGCTATGGATGCTAAAACAAAACTTCCCACTTTAGTTAATCGCTTTATTTTAATGTGTTTGTTAAGTCTTGTTTCAAATTCATCCCACTTTGGAGGATTTTTTTCGTATCCTTCCAATTTTTCTTTTATTACTTTTTCCCAATATTTGTCATTTGCACTCATAATCTTTTGTTTCTTTTTTTCAAATATTTTTCAATTTTATCTCTTAATTTTTTTCTTGCTCTTGAATAATTAGATTTAGAAGTATTTTCACTTATTCCCAAATATTTTGCTATTTCCTTGTGAGAATACCCTTCTAATACATATAAATTAAATACTATCCTGTAAGCAGGAGATAATTCTGAAATAAATTTCATTAACTCTTCTGCTTTCAAAGAACTCAACTCACTTTCTTCCAAAGTATAAAAACTGTCATCTATATATTCATTATAGTTTTGTTCACTTATTTCCTCATTATATGAAACAGTTTTTTTCTTTTTTAGATAATCAATCACAAAATTTACAAAAACTTGTCTAACCCATCCTTCAAAACTTCCTGTGTAATTATATTTTCCTATTTTATCCAATATTTTCAAAACACCATCATGAAATACATCTTTTGCCTCATCTTCATCTTTTACATATCTTACAGCAATGGCATACAATTTGGGAGCAAACATTTCATAGAACCTCTTTTGAGCATTTCTATTACCTTTTTTACAACCTTCTATTATATCTCTATAATGTTCTTCTCTATGATGCTCCCCCATAAAACCTCCTGTGTTTATTTAGACTAATATTATTGTAATATGTTGCGTTTTTTAGATGAAAATAATCATAAAATTAGTTATCTTTGACCAAAAATATTCAATTATGAAAACAAAATTATTTATTTCAATAGCTTTTTTATTATTTGCCAACTTTTTACCGGCACAAAAACCTATAAAAGTAGAAGAAACTAAATATGGTTTTAGCAGTGGTAAACAAAATGCTTTGATGGTAACAATATATGAAGTGCCACAAAAAACAGTAGAAAAAGAATGGACTAAAAAAATGAAAAAATATAAAGCAAAAGTATCAAACAAAGGAGGTGAAATATTTGCTGATAATGCTTTGATAAAAGATATATCCGATAATACGATAGATATTTATGCTGTGGCTAAAGAAACAAAAGATAATGAAATAGAATTTTATGTAGGATTTAATTTAGGAGGAGCATATTTAAATTCATCGGACCATCCTGATAAATATAAAGTGGCAAAAAATATGCTTATCCGTTTTTCAAAAGATATGTCTAAAGAAATGTTAGAAGATAAAATAAAAGACCAAGAAAAAATACTTAATAAAAAAATAAATGAAAAAGAAAAACTGGAAAAAGAAAATAAAAAACTCGCAAAAGATATAGAGAATTACAAAGAAAAGATAAAGGATGCAGAAAAGGATATAGAAAACAACAAGAAAGAAAAAGCAGAGAAATTAAAAGAAATAGAAGCTCAGAAAAAAATAGTGGACGAACTAAGAGATAAACTAAAAAAGATTGATTGATATATGAAAATAGCAGTGGTTGGAGCTACGGGACTTGTAGGCAGAAAAATGCTTCAAGTACTTGAAGAACGCAATATAAAACCTACTGAATTTTATCCAGTAGCATCTTCTAAATCTATAGGTAAGACAATAAACTTTTACGGGAAAGATTATAAAATAATAGGACTTAATGATTTAACTAGTAAAAATATTGATGTTGCACTATTCTCTGCCGGCAGCAAAGCATCTAAAGAATGGGCTCCTATTTTAGCTAAAAACGGAACATTTGTAATAGATAATTCGTCGGCTTGGCGAATGGAACATGGTATTCCTCTGGTGGTACCTACTATAAATGCTCAAACTATTACTAAAAACACTAAAATTATTGCCAATCCAAATTGTTCAACTATACAAATGGTTATGATTTTAAATCCTATTCACAAAAAATATGGTATAAAACGTATTGTGATATCTACATACCAATCAGTAACAGGTACAGGTAAAAAAGCAGTAGAACAATTGGAAGCGGAAATAAGAGGTGTTAATGTTGATTCAAAAGCATATCCTTATCAAATATTTAACAATTGCTTGCCACATTGTGATGTGTTTTTGGGAAATGATTATACCAAGGAAGAGATGAAGCTTGTTAATGAAACACAAAAAATATTAAATGACTACAGCATAAAAATAACAGCAACGGCAGTAAGGGTGCCTGTAACAGGAGGACATTCCGAAAGTGTGAATATAGAAACTATTAAATCATTTGAAATAGGAGAAGTGAAATCTATTTTGGCAAATACGAAAGGTGTAATATTGTATGATGAGCCGTTGAAAAACAAGTATCCGATGCCTATAATTGCAAATGGTAAAGACGAAGTATTTGTTGGTAGAGTAAGGAGGGACTATTCGGTTAAAAACGGTTTAAACTTATGGATTGTAGCTGACAATCTGCGAAAAGGAGCTGCTACTAATGCCGTAGAAATATTGGAATATTTAATAAATACTAAAATGGTATAACCCTATGATAACAAAAGAACAAATATCCGATTTGATTAAGCGCCGTGATGCGCTGAGGAGGTATCTTTGACATTGACGGCAAATTAGACAAAATAAAAGAATACGAAAAAGTTACACAAGAACCTAACTTTTGGGATAACCCTACAGAAGCAGAAAAGCATCTAAAAAAAATAAAAAACCTTAAAATCTGGACTGACGAGTTTAACAAGGTAAATACTTTAGTAGAAGATTTAACTGTAATTGCAGAATTTTTTGAAGCGGGAGAAGGTTCGGAAACAGAATTGGAAGAAGCACATAATAAAGCATTAAAAGCAATAGAAGAGTTAGAGTTTAAGAATATGCTCCGTAATGAGGAAGACCGTCTTGGTGCCATATTGAAAATAACACCTGGAGCAGGAGGAACAGAAAGTCAGGACTGGGCATCTATGCTTATGAGGATGTATTTGAAATGGGCTGAAAAAAAGGGTTATAAAACGAAGATACTTGATTTGCAAGATGGAGAAGAAGCAGGAATAAAATCCGCAACAATAGAAGTGGAAGGAGATTTTGCTTATGGCTATCTTAAAAGTGAAAACGGAGTACATAGACTAGTGCGAATTTCTCCTTTTGATTCCAATAAACGCAGACATACATCATTTGCATCGGTGTTTGTGTACCCTATCGCCGACGAAACAATAGAAATAAATATAAACCCTGCTGATATAGAATGGCAAACATTTCGCTCTAGCGGACCAGGTGGACAAAATGTAAATAAAGTGGAAACAGGTGTGAGATTAAAACACAAACCAACCGGTATCGTAGTGGAAAATCAAGAAACCCGTTCTCAAATGCAAAACAGGGAAAATGCCTTAAAACTGTTGAAAGCACAATTGTATGAAATAGAACTTCAAAAACGTAGAGAAAAACAGCAAGAAATAGAAAAAAATAAGAAAAAAATAGAATGGGGTTCACAAATAAGAAGTTATGTGTTGCATCCATATAAAATGGTAAAAGATTTGCGTACGAACTATCAAACGGGCAATGTTACTGCGGTATTAGACGGAGAGATAGATGATTTTATCCATGCTTTTTTGATGCAATTCGGAGCAGATTATTAATTTTAGTAGGGATATAAGCATTAGATAAACTACCAAATGCTATAAATAGCAAAACCAAAGCAGGTGCCCTATATCTAACAGTAGCACCAAGAACAGGAGAAGTATATCCTATAATTAAAAATACCGACATAACATAAGTAATTAAAAACCAAAAAATATTAAATGTTTGAATGTCTTTTACTTTATTTCTATTTACTTTTGCAATTAACCATATCAAAACAATTAACAACAAAATATTTTCTAAAGCATTTATTAGCATTAGTGGATTTTTAACTTCCCACAAATAAGGTCGGATTAATACATTTATCAGAGCAAACGGAGTTGCTATTACAAAATTTTTCAAATTATTTTTTAAAGGAATAATATCTATATAACTACCTGCTTTATTTACTACAGCCATTTGGATAAAATCATGTTGTTTTGCCGATAATTTTTCAAGAATATCAACAGGTGCGTTGAAAATATGTAGCCCAATGGAAAACAATAATGCTGTAGAAAACACAATAAAATATATTCGGAATGTTTTTTTGTATGTGTTGAGGCTTATCTCATAAGCGATAATACTTGGAATAAGCGGTATAGCATAATATATTTTTGTAAAAAATAAAAAAGTCCAAAGAAGAATGCCTATAATAAAATTTCGTTTTTCTATCCAAAAATAAAAAAACAAGCCGAGAAAGAATAATACTAACATCTCTTTAAGTAGTGCAGAAGTCCAAAACAATACCGACGGGATAGTAAAAATAAACAAAACAAGTAAAACCTCTCTATTTTTGAACCATTTATCAAATGTTAAAAACAAACTTGTACTTCCAACATAAGCCATAAATACGGCAAATAAAGTAAGTAGATAAATATTCTTGCCTGTCAGAAACATAAGTAGTACTATAATCTTTATAATTGTGCGGTTTTCATTTGGCAGATTGTAGTTAAAGCTCTTGAACCAAAATTCGGTGTTTTCATTAAGATAGTTTTCCGTGTCCTGGCTATAATTATTATCTGTCATCACTTCTGCAAACATTGAAAGCTTACCATTTATAGCCAAATCATATATGGCAGAGGCATCTGTATAATATTTCCAAATATCGCTTTTAAGTCTCACATTATCAGAGTAGTAACAAGTATAAATATATAACACAAAACCTGCTGCAAGTATTTTTAACAGAAATAAAGCATAACGAAAAGTGAAATTTAATTTTGTTTTACGGAAAAAACTCCATTTGTAGATTAAAAATGTAAAAAGTCCAAAATAAAAAATAAATAGTATTATTTGCCACATCCGGAAACAAGTTTTACTATTATTTTGGGATAATAAATATATTCCAAATCATGTACTTTTGAAGCAATATCTTCTATTTTGTCATCTGGATGCAGTTTCACTTCTTTTTGGAAAATTATATCTCCCTCGTCAAATTTCTCATTTACATAATGAATAGTGATTCCCGTTTTATTCTCTTTATTTTCTTTTACAGCTCTGTGCACATTGTCTCCATACATACCTTTACCTCCATATTTGGGTAATAAAGCAGGATGTATATTGATTATCTTTTTTTCAAAAGTTTTTACTATTTCGTCTGGAACAAGCCATAAAAAACCTGCTAATACTATTAAGTCCGGATTTTCATTTTTCAAAAACTCCAAAACTTTATTTGTATCATACAAATCATTCTTGTTAAAAAGAAAAACAGGTATTCCAAGTTTTTGAGCACGCTGTATCACATAAGCATCTTTTTTGTTTACGGCAATATGAGATACTTTATATTTTCCTGTTTTTTCTCCGTATTTTGCTATGTTTTCTGCATTTGAGCCATTACCAGAAGCAAATATTATAATTTTTTTCATACCATAAATTTGTAAATTACTACAATAACAGTATAAGTAAATATGGCTGCTAATACGCCTCTTGCTCCATGTAAGCGATTAGTCCATATAAAAAAGAAAAATACCAGTCCATCAGGAATTGCTGCCAAGCTTATTAAAGCAGAAAATACGGTAGCTTTAACAAATAAATTATAAAAATACGAAAAACTCACTCCTCCCCACCTACTTAAATAAAACACATAAAGTGTGATAGCCGGTACTATTATTCCTATAATATATCCCATTAAGAAGGAATTGAAAAAAGATTTTGGTTTAGGTTCTGCATTAGCATTAGAAATCCACATAAGACTGAAGTTTTTGTAAAATTTTATGATTAGTCAAATCTCTTGACAATGGTACAACAGAAACATATTCATTTCTCAAAGCCCACTCATCAGTATCAGTAGCCAATTCTTCAAAATTGACAAAATCTCCTGTCATCCAATACACTTTTTCACCGTTTATTTCTTCTTCCACAAAATTTTCTTGCCATTTTCCTATGGCTTGCCTACAAAGTTTTATTCCTTTAATTTGTGATTCGGCAGGAATATTTACATTTAAACATACATCTTTTTTGTCAGGTATAGCAAAAAACCATTTAAGTATTTTCTCTATATAATGTCTTGCTATAGAAAAGTCTGCATCAGGATTGTGATTAAGTAACGAAAATCCGATAGACGGGATTTCGTGAAAACAACCTTCTATTACTGCCCCAATAGTGCCTGAGTAATATGCACTTATAGAAGAGTTGGAACCGTGATTTATTCCCGATACTAAAAAATCAGGTTGTTTGCGGAGTAATTTATTAAAAGCCAATTTTACACTATCGGTAGGAGTGCCATTTGTCGCATATATTTTAAGTCCAGGCTCTTCTTTTATAAGTTTAACTGTAAGCGGTGTTGTAAATGTAATTGCTTGACTTTGTCCAGATTGTCCTATTTCTGGTACGCACACAAACAAATCTCCAAAAGGTTTCAAAATTTCTATGAGAGTATTCAAGCCTTTTGCTTCTACACCGTCATCGTTTGCAACTAATATTAAAGGTCGTTCCATAAAGAATATAAAATATTTAGTTACAAAATTAGGTATAATTTGATAAACAAGTCAATTATCTGTAAAAATACCTGTTATCATTTAACCTTCGGGAATCAGATTATAAATAAATCCTGTTATAATATTACAGAATTGATAAATAGAGAAAGTCTTTTTATTTTCCTCTTCACTTTTGGCTTGACCCAAAAGTAACAAAAAGTCAAGACTGCATATAAGCTACACTGGTATATAAATCTTTTTTATCATTTCTTCATACTCATTCTCACAAATACTATTTGTCGTAATGCCGCCTCCACTATAATAAAAATAATCATTCCCTTTCTTTCTAATAAATCTTATCATAACAGCAGTAGTCAATTTGCCATTGTAGTATAATCCCGCTATTCCGGTATAAAACTCTCTTGAAAATTTTTCCACTTGTTTTATTATTTCCACTGTTTTTTTCTTTGGTGCTCCAGATATTGACCCTGCAGGCAACATCATTGATAACAATGTCCCATATTTACCAAAATATTTTTTTTTCAGAACTCCTGTTATTTCAGAACTTGTTTGCCATATTGCACCTTTATAAGTATGTATTTTTTCAGAAAAACGAAACCTACTCACTCTTACATCATTGGCTATCATTGCCATATCATTCCGTAGTAAATCAACAATAGTATAATGCTCTGCTATCTCTTTTTTATCATTTAACAATCTATCACGGGCATTTTTTAATGTAGCATCGATAGTTCCTTTCATAGGATAAGTGAAAATATCGTTATTGTTATCAATAAAAATAAACGGCTCGGGAGAAAAACATACAAATTCATCATCTATCCACACTTTAAAAGGTGATTTGGAAACAATGAAAACATCTTCCAATCCGCAATTATCATTCAAAAATACTTGTGAAGGAAAAGTTAGATTCAACAAATATGTATTACCATAATTTATTTCTTTCTGTACATCGTAAAATGCCTTATTATATAGTTGATAACTTATAGGCAATATATCTATAAACTGTGGGACACACTTTCTTTTTAACAGATTATTATAATTCGTTATCCCTCCAAAATCAAAATATACTCCATACAAACTCGCTTCCTCTACTTGATATACTAAAAAATATTCTCCCTCAAAATCAGTAATAAAAAAATAATCCTCTCCCCTTCGGGTCAAATCATCTATTCTTTTTATTGCTTCTCTTCTTAACAACAGGTTTCTTTTTAGCTGTACCACCCCTTTTATTTGTTTTTGACTCTATGACTTTACTACTATTTTCGTATAAATTATCACTATCTACCTCCTCCTCAACAAGTTCCAAATCTATTTGTTTTTTTAACAAATTAGTTTTTTTCAACCTTACTTTTACTTTATCTCCCAATTGATATACTTTTTTGGAACGCAAGCCTATCAAGCGATAATTTTTATCATCATACACATAAAAATCCCCACTTATAGACCGTATATGCACTAATCCTTCTGCCTTACTATCTACCAGTTCAACAAACAAACCTATTTCATGTACACCTGATATTACTCCGTCAAATATTTCACCAATTTTACCTTCCAAAAATTCCACTTGCATATATTTGATAGACGTTCTTTCAGCATCTTCTGCCACTTGTTCCCTTTTAGACAAATATAATAATTGATTTTCCAATTCTTCTTTATCATTTTTCACAGGCTTACCCATTATTAGAAGTTCCAAAAGCCTATGCACCAACATATCAGGATATCGTCGGATAGGAGAAGTAAAATGAGTGTAATCCCTAAATGCCAAACCATAATGTCCTATATTTTTAGTAGAATAAACAGCTTTAGCCATAGTACGGATAGTTAATGTGGAAATAATGTCTTCTATATC
>Ga0256833_1002359_pt1 | contig 13287 bp, 14 predicted proteins | sample 356284metaG_FD_190535 | JGI IMG/M metagenome (GOLD analysis project Ga0256833, IMG submission 190535) | Hydrothermal vent microbial communities from Mid Atlantic Ridge, Atlantic Ocean - 356-284 | ecosystem: Environmental > Aquatic > Marine > Hydrothermal vents | place: Atlantic Ocean: Mid...
TTTCCTTTTTGACCTTTATCTTCACGAAATTCGTGAAGGCTATCTCAAAAAAGGAAACCGTCATCCGCTCCAGCGTCTTAAAATTTTCTTCCTCAAGAAAAAACTCGGACTTTAAGCCCTTTGATTGTCTGAGTTAAAAACATTAATAGAAGCCCGCCTTCTCAGGCGGGCTTCTATTCCCAAAAAGTTTAGCATCGAAACTGTGAAGCCAGTTCTTTAAGACGGGCTGCCAGGCGGGTCATTTCGGCGGAAAGTTCTCGACTACGCTCTCCTTTGGCAGCAGTCTCTTCGATAGCCACTGTCATCCGTTCGACCTTTTCTTTAATGTGTTCTGAACTTTCAGTAGCCATATTGGCAGCCTGACTGATCTCTCCCATCATGGCGGTTTGTTCTTCTACCGCGCTAGCAATAAGGTTTGAAATATCATTTATACGACTGATAATCTCGGTAATCTCCTCGATAGCGGAGACCGAAGACCTAGCATCTTCCTGAATAGCCTGGATTTTGCGCGCAATCTTTTCGGTGGCGGCGGTGGTTTGGCGAGAAAGTTCTTTGACTTCGTTGGCCACCACAGCAAAGCCTTTCCCAGCTTCTCCTGCACGCGCCGCCTCAATGGTGGCGTTTAAGGCCAGAAGATTGGTCTGCTCAGCGATATTTTGAATAAGGCTTATTACTTCCCCTACCTCTTCTGAAGAGACACTCAATTTGTTGACGATTTCATTGGTCTCCTGGGCCTTTACCACGGCATCGTTTGCAATTTTAGCCGCCTCGGAAGTATTGCGCGAGATCTCAGTTATGGCCTCTACCATTTGCTCTGAGGCCGCGGATACCGATTTAATGTTATTACTAATGATTTCTTCGGCCTCCTTGACTTCGCGACCCTCCTGAGAGAGCTTTTCCGCGGTGTGAGCCACCTCGTCACCTGCATGGTAAATTTCTTGGGAAGAGTCATAAACCTTGTGAGAGGTTTCCACTACGCTGCCTATAGTTTCTCGCAACCTGGTCACCATGCCCTCAAAGGCCTTGAGCAGTTTGCCGATCTCGTCATTTCCAGCCTGGGGAAAGTTCACGGTAAAATCACCCTCTGCTACTTTTAAAATAAGATTTACCGCCTGCTCCACCGGTCGAATGATCTTTTGCTGAGAAATCCACCAGATAGAAAAGAGCACCAAGAGGGTGAAGGCAAAAATTCCAAGCTGGATGGTCTTTAATTGGTGAAGCTGATGGACTGCCTTCTCTTCGATCTTTTTGGTAAGCACATTGGCCTGAGAGAGGAGCTCCAAATTATGTTCTAGAAGATAGTTTAAATCTTCTTCACCCCCCTTACCATTCACCACTCGTTGAAGGTGAAGTTTAAACTTCTGCCAGAGATCATTTAGTCTTTCCCACTCCGCAAGGACCTCTGGATCGGTGGCAGGCTTTATTCCTTCTTGTGGATGTCCTTCTTTGAGAAGTCTGAGACTTTCTTCAAAAAGGGAGGCACTCTGCAAGGCTCCGTTAAAGTCTTTTTGAAGGACCTGTTTGGTAATCTTCTGGGTCAACATTCTTTGACGACCGGCAATGTTTACAATCTTGGCATCTTTGGCGTTTTTTTGAAGGAACCAAAAAACCACACCACAATTGAGCGCACTAATAACGAACATCACCAGCACGATCCCCAAGATCTTACTTTTGATAGTTGTCAAACTCCCCATGGAAGGACCCCCTGCGTTTTTTCTATTGGTTCGACCAAAAAGCCCTTTTTCTTAAAAGGTACAGAACTTGACCCGGATCAAAGATTTTTTTCTGCTCTATTTTTATCTTGGAAATCAAATATCTTAGGGAGATGAATATGGCAGAGAAAATTCGGCGCCAAATCGTAGAAATCGATGAAGAACTCTGTGATGGTTGTGGGCAATGTGTTCCGGCCTGTGCCGAAGGGGCTATTCAGATCATCGAAGGCAAGGCTCGTCTAATCGCTGAAAAGTTCTGTGACGGGCTGGGGGCCTGCTTGGGACATTGTCCCAAAGGAGCTATCCGAGTTGTTGAAAGGGAGGCAGAACCTTTTGATGAAAAAGCAGTAGAGGCCTTTTTAGCAGCTCAGAAGGGAGAAAAAATTTCTTCCCAAGAGGGGACTCTTCCCTGCGGATGCCCGGGAAGTGCTATGCAAATCTTTGCCCCGCGGGATAGCTCCTCTTGCAGCTGTGAAAGGCCAGCCTCTTCCCTTTCCCACTGGCCAATTCAGATCAAGTTGATACCGCCACAAGCTCCCTTTTTGAAGGGAGCTCCTCTTTTGGTCGCCGCAGATTGTGTGGGCTTTTCTTACCCGACTTTTCACCAAGACCTCTTGCCCGGAAAAGTGCTTCTCATTGGTTGCCCAAAATTTGATCAAACAGAGGAATATGTGGCCAAGTTTTCCCAAATCTTTGCGGCCCATGTGGTCCCTGAAATAACGGTAGCCATTATGGAAGTGCCCTGCTGTCGAGGTCTTCCCATGATTGTAAAGAAGGGGCTTGAATTTGCGGATAAAAAGACCCCCTTCAAAGTTGTTATCATTTCTCCTAAAGGGGAGATCGTTGCCGAGGAGAATTGGCAGTAATGCGCTGGGAAAAGGAAGCCGAAGTCTTGCTCCAAAAGGTGCCTTTTTTTGTCAGGGGCCGGGTCAAAAAGAAGATCGAAGATTTTGTACGCCAGAGAGGAAAGGAAATCGTCACTAAAGAAGAAATGCTAGCTGCCAAAAGGGCCCTGCGAGAAGAAGCTTCCAGGGCTCAAGAGGGGTTTTCGGTAGAAGGTTGTTTCGGAGCTTCTGGTTGCCCTAATGCTGTAACAGCCTCTTTAAAATTTCTGGAAGAGATCGAAAAGCTTTTGTCTCGGGAAGATCTTACGAATTTTTTGCGAAAAAAAGTAGGCGGCCCCCTCAAACATCACCACCAATTTCGGGTGGCCCTTTCAGAATGCCCTAATGCCTGCTCGCAGGTCCAAATCCGAGACGTAGCCCTTATTGGACAGGTGAAAATTAAACTTTATCCGGAAAAATGTACTTTTTGTGGAGAATGTGAAAGGGTATGCGAAGAAGGAGCTATAACTCTGGAAGGCTCTGGCCCCCAAATAAAAGGCGAAAGATGTCTTGCCTGTGGTGTCTGTGCCAAGAGTTGCCCCGAAGGGGCCTTAATGGAAGGGGAGAAAGGCTATCGCGTGCTTCTTGGGGGTAAGCTGGGTCGTCATCCCAGACTAGCCCAAGAGATTGTTCCCTTTGCCACCGAAGAAGAAACACTCCGCCTCCTCAAAAAAGTGGTAAAATTTTATAAAAAACACAACCAAAGAGGCGAACGTCTCGGGGCAATCTTTGATCGTTTAGGTTGGGAGAGATCGTTTAAGGAGATCCTGAAATGAAATGTCCAGGACAGGATACCCGTTATTGGAAAGAAGACGCCATTTTTGAGGTCAAATGTCCTCATTGTGGAGAAACGGTGGAATTTTTTAAAGACGATACCTCACGGCCCTGCCCTGGTTGTGGTCAAAGGCTTCCGAATCCTAGGCTTGATTTTGGCTGTGCTGCCTACTGTCCTTATGCCGAACAATGCTTGGGAGCGCTTCCTCCAGAACTTCGTGAAAAACAGCAGGTAGTCTTTAAAGACCGTATTGAAGCTGAAGTCCTGACAAGAATTAAAGACCGAGACGAGGCTGTCACACGTCTTAAAAGGCGTTTGCGTTATGCAGAGCAAATTGCACTTGAAGAGGGAGGCAAGCTTCCCTTAGTGTTAGCAGCTGCTTGTCTGCTAGAGATAGAAGAAGACGCCGAAGACTTTTTAAAGAGGCTCAATGTCCCGCAAGAAATGCGGGAGGGAGTCTTAAACACCCTTCTTAAGGACGACACCCTTGAAGCCCACATCCTCAAAGACGCTTCTCTTCTGGCCTCGGGTGTCAAGAAAGGGCCTTACTTTACCAGCACGGGCAAAAGATTAGCCCAAGCCCTTTTGGATTAAAGTTTGCCAAGGGGTTTAAGTCCTGCCGCCACCGCCGAAAGGCCTTCGTGGTTTATTATTTTTACTCGTCGTCCTTTGCTTTCCACAAGGCCTAATTTAGAAAAACGGCCAAAAATGCGAGAGATGGTCTCGGCAGAGGTGCCCAAAAAACTCGCCAGCTGGCCCTTATTCATGCCGAGATCAAATTCTTCTCCTTCCCTTTGCCGGCGGTAAAGAAGATAAGAAGCCAAACGCTCTGAAACCTCCTTGAGAGATAAGGCTTCCACCAGAGAGACAAATTGCCGGAGTCTTAAAGAGAGGACGGCAAGCATATTCATGGCCAGAGCAGGCTCCTCGCGGATAAGATTTACGAATTCCTTACGGGGGAGATAAAAAAGCACACAATCCGTAAGGGCCGAAGCGTTGGCTGGATAATCGACCCCGGCAAAGACCGCTACCTCCCCAAATGGTTCGCCCGGGCCTAATATATGAATTATTTGTTCTTTACCACTCGGAGCTTGTTTAAAAACTTTTACCTGTCCCTCGTAAACTAGGTAAAAACCCCGTGCCTCTTCTCCCTCATGAAAAATAAACTCCCCCTTCTGGAAACGTTTAGGGTAAGTTATTCTTGAAAGGGCCTCAAGATAAGAAGAGGCCAGGTCTTTAAAAAGGATAGTACGGGCCAGAAAGGCTTTCTTATCCATGCTGGTTGCAAAACTCCTCCTTCCGCCTATGATACCAGCTTAAACAAAAATACTCGAGGAAAACAATGCCGCAGCCTGAAAAACTCGTCCTCGCTTTAGAGACAGCAAGCCCCTGTGGAGGGGTCGCCATTGTGGGAGAAGAAATATATGGCGAAATCATACTGTCCTCAAAAGAGACATACTCCCGAAGGCTTCTCCAGGCCGTGGCATATCTCTTCCAAGAGCTCCAGATAGACTTTGATGATCTAGCTGCGGTAGCGGTAAGCATTGGGCCGGGAAGTTTTACCGGCTTGCGGATCGGACTTGCCACAGCCAAAGGATTTCACTTCGCCCAGGGGCTCCCGTTGGTAGGAGTAGAAACCCTTAAAGCCTTGGCCTTAAATGTTTTTCCGTCTTCCAAGCTTATCTGCCCCCTTCTTGATGCCAGACGCAGGCAACTCTATACTGCCCTTTACCGGCGCCAGGAAGACTCTCTTGAAGAAGTCTTACCTCCTTCACTTTTATCTCCTGAAAAACTTCTGAGTTATATTCGAGAACCGACAATTTTCCTGGGAGACGGGCTTTTGGTTTACAGAAAATTCTTAGAAGAAAAACTTCGAGAGAATTTTGAGGCCGCACCAGCCCATCTTCGGCATCCCCGGCCAACAAATGTAGGTGTTCTAGGGCGCCAAAAAATCTTAGAAGGAAAATTTGACGATCCTTTGCGCCTCTTGCCCCTTTACTTGCGTCCTTCAGAAGCCGAACTCAAAAGGGGGCTTTCAGCATGACCCGCTGGCTTACAAAAAGACTTCTAGAGCTCATCCTCACCTTTTGGGGAATAACAATAATTTCTTTTTTCATCATTCACTTAGCTCCGGGTGAACCCATAAGCCCTATGGCAGACTTTAACCCCAAATTCACCCCCGAGATGAGAGAAAGACTAAGGGCCCAATACGGGCTCGACAAACCTCTTTATATTCAATACTGGCGCTGGCTAAAGGGGCTTGCTTCTTTTGATCTGGGACGGTCTTTTGCACCAGATCGTCGGCCGGTGTGGGAAAAAATTAAAGAAAGGCTCCCTATTACCCTTCTTATCAATATCCTCTCCATGGCAATTATCTTTTTTGTAGCCGTCCCGCTGGGAGTAGCCTCTGCTGTTAGAGAAGGTAGCCTCTTTGACCGCATAACCACCGTCTTGGTCTTTGTTGGGTATGCCATGCCTGGTTTCTGGCTAGCCCTCCTGCTTATGCTACTTTTCGGCATCAAATGGGCCCTCCTTCCCATTTCGGGTATCCATTCGCTTATGGGCTACGAAAATCTCTCCCTTTGGGAAAAATGTCTCGATTGGGCCCGCCATTTGGTCCTTCCAGTATTTGTTTCGGCCTTTGGAGGGCTTGCAGGACTGTCACGCTTTATGCGTTCCACCATGATAGAAGTCCTAAGACAAGATTTTATTGTCACCGCCCGGGCCAAGGGCCTACCAGAAAGGGTTGTCATCTATAAACACGCCCTTCGAAACGCCCTACTCCCGGCAATTACTATTTTGGGGCTTTCGATCCCGGGGCTTGTGGGAGGAAGCGTAATCTTTGAGTCTATTTTTAGTATTCCTGGTGTCGGGCAACTCATGTGGCAAGCAGTAATGGCGCGAGATTATCCGGTAATCATGGGTAACCTGGTCATTGTCTCGGTGCTCACCTTGCTTGGTAATCTTTTGGCTGATATCTGTTACGCTCTGGCTGATCCCCGTATTCGTTTGGGAAGGGGCTAATGCTTAAGGAAATTTGGCGTCATTCTTTGGGATTAGCTGGCTTAAGCGTAGTACTCTTGTTAGTGGTGGTGGCTGTTTTGGCCCCTTTTATTGCTCCTTACAATCCTTATGCCATCAATGTAGAACATGTCCTCCAACCTCCAAGCCTCGCCCATCTTTGCGGTACAGACCTTCTCGGACGCGATGTTCTCTCGCGTCTCATTTATGGAGCCCGGGTCTCTCTCGAGGTAGGTATCATCGCTGTTGGAATTTCCATTGCCATTGGGGTAGTTTTGGGAGCCTTAGCCGGTTATTTCGGTGGTTTGGTAGACAGCCTTATCTCTCGTCTGATAGATATCATGCTTTGTTTTCCCAGCATATTTTTAATCTTAGCAGTGATAGCCTATCTCGAACCTTCTATTGTAAACATCATGATCGTCATAGGCCTTACCAGTTGGATGGGAGTGGCAAGGCTTGTGAGAGCAGAATTTTTAAGCCTAAAGGAACGCGAATTTGTCTTGGCGGAAAAGGCCTTGGGGGCAAGTGCCCCAAGAATTATCTTTTACCATATCTTGCCAAACGCTCTACATCCCATTTTGGTATCTGCGACCTTAGGGGTAGGAAGTGCCATTTTGGTGGAATCTGCCCTTTCTTTCCTTGGGCTCGGAGTCCAGCCCCCTACCCCATCTTGGGGAAATATGCTCACCGAAGGAAAAGAGACCCTGGAAATTGCTTGGTGGCTCTCGGTCTTTCCTGGTTTGGCTATTCTTCTAACGGTATTAGCCTTTAATCTTTTAGGAGAAGCTATTCAGGAACTTACCGACCCCCGCCGCAAACACCGCTAGTTGACCGCCGTCTTATGAGACTTAATGTTTTAGTAGACTATTAAAAAGGGGGGGTGAGAAAAATGGCCGAACTCGTACCTTGGCGGCCTTTGAGAGATTTAAAGCGGGAGATGGATCGTTTGTGGAACGAATTTTTTGGCCGTGAAACCTTGCCGGAAGTTTTTGAGACAGAATGGGTACCAGCTCTCGACGTTTCTGAGACCAAAGACGCGGTAATTGTGCGCGCCGATGTGCCTGGGATTGATCCTAAAGATCTGGAAATAACCATTAGTGGTAATACCCTTACTATTCGAGGGGAAAAGAAACAAGAAAGAGAAGAAAAAGGAGAGAATTTCTATCGCCTCGAACGTAGTTATGGAAGCTTTGTAAGGACAATCCAACTTCCGGCAGAAGTTGACGCTGACAAAGTAGAAGCTACTTATAAAAATGGGGTTTTAAAGATCACTCTTCCTAAAAAAGCTGAAGCTAAAGGAAAACAGATCCCCGTCAAAGTAGAAAAGTAAAAGGCAAACCTCCCGCCCAAAGGCCCACCTAAAGGTGGGCCTTTTTATTATTGTAAACATTTATAGACAGAAAGCTATTTACTCTGTGAGGCGGCGTGATCCAAAAATAGTGTCGCTAAAATTGTAGATTAATCCAGTCATGAAGGAATAGACAACCGACGAATAGATGCTAAAAAGAAATCAGCCGGAGGATTCGAGAGGGGGCGTCAAGACCGTGATAGAGCAGGTGCTCGAGAAGAAGATGACCGAGTACCTTGTGCCGCCTATCGCGAGCACCCTATCGGCATGGAAAACGCAACGGACAATATACGCAGCCTTATCATCCCGAGGGCAAAATTGAACAACTCCCAGTCCCTCAAGACCGAGAAAGTCCTTTTCTTACAGTGGTTACTAGTCAATTAAAATGACCCGGTAGTGGTCAAGATTTTTGACCCACCTTGATGATCAATAGGCCTTTAGGCCTTACACTCCTGCCTAGGTTTTTACATCCCAGCGGGAGGTATCCCATTGAAGGAGTGGATCGTGATTCACAAAATCAAATCCCTTTACAATGAAGGCAAAGGTCTATCCATCAGAGCTATTGCTAGAGAGCTCAAGATCTCTCGCAACACTGTCCGTAAGTATTTGGCCATGGACGAAGAGACCATCCAGGAGAAGAAATCCAATCCCTCGCGAACCAAGATCCTTGACGCATACCGGGCCTATATCACGCATTTGCTCAAGACCTATCCCGGTCTTTCAGCGGTCAAGGTCCGCCAAAAGCTCCTTGAAAAACACCCTGAGCTTTCGGTCTCCATCCGGACGGTGAGGCGCTACGTGAAGGATTTACGCCAGCGTGTTCCCCTTAAACAGAAACGCTACTACGAGCCGGTACTGGACATGGAGCCCGGGGTGCAGTGCCAGGTGGACGGAGGCGAGATGCGGGGCGTTTTAGTCGGTGGCCGAGAGACTACGGTTTATTTTGTAGTTTTTGTGCTCTCCTACTCCAGGTTGATATACGTGGCCGTCTCCGACAAACCGGTGAACACGGAGATTTTCATCCGCATGCACGATCAGGCCTTTCGGTATTTCGGGGGTTGTCCGGAAGAGTGTGTTTACGACCAGAGCAAGCTGGTGGTGCTTTCAGAAAGGTCTCGAGAGATCGAGGTAAACGAGAGGTTTTTGGCCTTTGCCACGGCGGCGGGCTTTCGGATCAGGGTGTGTGAAGGCTACGACCCGGAGAGCAAGGGCAAGGTGGAAGCCGGGGTGAAGTACGTCAAACAAAATGCCCTTTACGGAGAGAGTTTTGCGTACTGGAAGGATCTTGAGGGCTATCTGGAGGACTGGCTCAAGAAGGCCAACGGGAGGGTTCACGGTACCACGGGCAAAGTGCCGCGCAAACACTACGAGGAAGAGGAGAGCCGGCACATGAGGGCGTATTTTACACCGGCCTATCTCAGGTCTTGAGGGGAGCACTGAGGGGCTTGTGAAGCGTCTTTGTGGGTGCAAGCGTCTTACCACGGGCCTTATCTACGAGTATGCAGAGGCCTACCACCGAGGGGCCGAGGGCCTTTCCGCCGATCCTCCGGTAAAGGGAGGCAAGGGCCCGAGTCTTTCGCGCTATCGGGCGCTGTTAGAGGAGGAAGACCGTGAGATCCATTGAGGAGGTGGCGCACAAATATAGGGCCCTTCGGTTCAACAGCATAGCAGAGAGTCTTTCGGAGCTTTTGCAGCAGGCAGAAGAAAACGAAGTTTCTTATCTTGAGTTTGCCGACATGCTGGTGGAATACGAAGAAGAGGTGAGGAAGCGAAAACGGGTAGAGCTAAACCGGCGCAAGGCAGGTTTTCCGACGGAGAAGAGGATTAGCGAGTTTGACTTTCGGTTTCAAACGAGCATAACGAAGCGGCAGATCAAGGGGCTGCTAACGTTTCGGTTTATCGAGGAAAGGGAGAACGTGATCTTCATAGGTCCGCCTGGGGTGGGGAAGACACATCTAGCGTTGGGGATAGGGCACGAGGCCGTGGAGGCCGATACAAGGTGTTTTTCAGACGGCGCTGGAGCTGGCGGAAGGCCTTGATCTTGCCGAACTTCGGGGAGAGCTCAAGAAGAAAATAGCGGGGCTTTTAAAGTTTGACCTGCTAATCATAGACGAGCTTGGATATTTGCCGATGAGTCGGAGGAATGTCCCGCTATTCCAGCTGGTGAACGCGGTGTACGAGTACCGATCGGTAATGGTGACGACGAACAAGGAAATTTACGGGGTGGGGAGAATTTTTCGGGGACGAGGCCGTAGCGGTGCCAATAGTGGACCGCCTGATTCATCACTCGCATATTTTCATGTTGGGAGGTGAGAGCTACCGTTTGAGGGAGAAACTAGGACGTTAAACACGGCCCGGGTGGGTCAATTTTATTGGCCGTAGGTGGGTCAAAATTTTTGGCCGTTGACAGAAATGCTGAAGATCTTAGAAATCTTTAAAATTTTAAAAACACATAACACGGCCGAAGCGTTGGCTCAAGAGTTTATCGACTGATATCAAGGGTTTTTCGGGCATGCCGGAAACGATGGCCCGGGGACTGGTCTGCATGCTGATCTAGTTGATGGGGCCCATGCCACAAGTACTCCTACTCCAAACGCCATCCCTATAGCTGATTCTTCCGGCAAGCTCGCTGTTGGCTGGATTCCCGACACTATTCCAGCGGGAACGCGCATGCTCTTTGGCTCCGTACCCCCGCCAGGTTGGACATTGGTGACGGATTTCCATGACAGGGTTTTACGCATAGTAAACAATACTACTAATGTAGGCTTAACTGGTGGAGGATGGACGATAACAGGGCTAAGTTTGGGCAATGCTGGATCACATTCTCATACAGTTACAATAAACGCAGCTGGTAATCATAGTCATACCGTTACTATAAGTTCGATTTTACAAGACAGCCCTAATGAATGGTCCGATACGTATTTTGGAAAACCTGGTACTTATACAACATCAACAAGTGGAAGCCACTCACATACAGCTTCTGTCTCAACGAATGGATCTCACATCCATTCACTTAGCAGCGACGCTTCCTGGCGTCCTGCATACATAAACATCGTCATGGCAGAAAAGGCATAACGGAGAGAAAAGACGTAACGGAGATTTTATGGAAATAAAAGACTTGTGCCAAAACTATGCCAATGCCTTCAATTGCAAAAATTGTCCAGGAAGCAACGGCCCGGAGGGCTGCCCCCTCTGGTGGGAGACGATCCAGACTAATGTTCAGACCGGAGAAGAACGCCTGATTAAAGGATGCGGGCTTCAGCAGCTGCCGATTTGGCTCATCGAAGTGCTCAAGGCCAGCAATCACGCCGCGGCTTCGGTGCAGCAGAGCCGGAACGACATCATCTCCGGCCTCAACCAGGCCATCGCCGCCGCGGTAAAGATAAAAGCCGGAGAAAAGGCTATCCCTGCATGGAAACGTCTCCTTAGGCTTCCTGGAGGTGACTAATGTACCGACTGAGACTCCTGCGGTGCAACCCACAAGGACAAATGGTCCACATTCGGGCGGCGGCCATAGACGACACAGCGCCGGATGTGGTTCTGCATGAATTTTCAGCCTCTTATGACCCCAAGCGGCCAGACGCCCGCTTGGCAGCCATTCAAAACATAGAGGCCCAGTTCTATGCCTGGGTCGAGGCGCAGGCGGCCAGATCTGTGCTAGAAGAAGAGCTGTCTGCTATTTCCGAAGATTCTTTGCCTGGCACTTTTACGAGCGACCTGGAGCTCCTCAAAGAGGCCCGGGTACGCGAGCTTGAGTGGGCCACGCAGCTCTATGTCTGCCGCCGTTATCCCTGGACGCGACAGGTCTCCTTTTTGCGCCTTGCCCACGATATAGAGAAGGAACTAGCCGATCCCAACACCACCGATGACCGCCACGCAGTACTAGATGCCAGGATGGCCAGATTGAAAGCCCTGGAGGCCTGGCTTGATTCCGTGCTGGATTACCACTACCAAAAAGACGCCGAGATCAGAAACGCCACTACAGAGGAAGAAGTGAAGGCCATTACCTGGGATTTCAGCCAATTCGATGCCACGGACCCGCAGGTGAGGATTAGGGAGCTGAGGGATTAGTAGCACGATTTTGTCGCCGCTCTCGTTCAAATTGTCGCCTTAAAGCTCAAAAAAGCCGCATCTTTTATTTAAGCCGACAACCGACAACAAATTGCCTGCGGATTGCCTGCAAAGTGCAGGCAATTGGGGTACGAAATTCCATCAAATTCCACGAAATGGATTTCTGGAAAAGGCTTGATATTTCCAGAAAAACCTGGTGGGCCGCCCAGGACTCGAACCTGGAACCTATGGATTAAGAGTCCATTGCTCTACCAAATTGAGCTAGCGGCCCAAAGCAAAAAGAAAGTTAACATGTTTCAAATAGGTGTCAAGCAGCTTTAAAGTAATCCAAAATAGCCTTAACCAATCCAGGGATAGTATATTCGCGGGCCTCTATGGTGGGCTCAAACCCCGCTTTTCTTAAAGTTTCACTGGTGATGGGGCCAATAGAAGCTAATATTACCCCGGAAAGCAATTTTCGGGCTTCTGCTCCCAGCATTTGAAGAAGATTTTTGGCAGTTGAAGAGCTAGTAAAAGTAATAAGGTCTATTCCCTGAAGTAAGGCTGCACGAGCAGTCTCGGCTTCTTCTACGGGAACAATTGTGCGATAAGTAGGAACTACCCTTACTTCTGCCCCCATCTCTCTAAGTTTCTCTGGAAGAATTTCTCGAGCTTCTAAGGCTCGAGGAATGAGAATTTTTCTGCCTCGAAGGTCTTCCTTAGAGAAGGCCTCGATTAATCCTTCTGCCCGGAATTCACGAGGTAAAAGATCCACCAAAATTCCATAGTTCTTAATAAGTTCTGCTGTTGCGGTTCCAATGGCTGCTATTTTGGCTTTGAAAAGTGCACGGGCGTCTTTTTGTTTTACCAAAAGGCGTTCAAAAAAGAACTTTACTCCATTTACCGAAGTAAAAATTATCCAGTCAAAGCTTTCCAGTTCGTCTATGGCATGGTCAAGTTCTTCGAAATTCTCCGGAGGGACAATCTTAATGGTGGGGATTTCAAAACACTCAGCCCCTAACTCTTCCAAAGTCTCAACTAATTGGCTTGCTTGCTCCCTTGTGCGGGTGACTAAGATACGTTTCCCAAAAAGGGGACGGGTTTCAAACCATTTAAGTTTTTCACGGAGTTTGACCACCTCGCCTACCAAGATAATAGAAGGTGGACCAAGCCCCGCCTCTCTTACCCGATCTACAATATTAGAAAGGTTCCCAGTAACTACTCTTTGCCTGGGAGTGCTTCCCCATTGAATCACGGCTACTGGTGTTTGAGATGCCCTTCCAGCTTCGATTAAATTCTGGCAGATAGAAGGAAGATTTTTCATTCCCATTAAAAAGGCAACGGTGCCAATTTTGGCAAGAGCTGCCCAGTTAACAGCTGAGGTTTCTTTGGTCGGATCTTCATGCCCTGTAACCATCGTAAAAGTGGAAGTATGTTCCCGATGAGTAACAGGAATACCAGCATAGGCCGGGGCAGCGATAGCGGAGGTCACCCCAG
>Ga0256833_1002360_pt1 | contig 13286 bp, 16 predicted proteins | sample 356284metaG_FD_190535 | JGI IMG/M metagenome (GOLD analysis project Ga0256833, IMG submission 190535) | Hydrothermal vent microbial communities from Mid Atlantic Ridge, Atlantic Ocean - 356-284 | ecosystem: Environmental > Aquatic > Marine > Hydrothermal vents | place: Atlantic Ocean: Mid...
AAGGGCATAAACAACCGCAAAATCCGCAATATTCGCATTTGTTATCCACATCTTTGCCCCGTTCAGGACCCACTCGTTTCCGTCCCTCTTGGCATAGGTCCTCATCGAACCAGGATCAGACCCTGCATCGGGCTCGGTCAACCCGTAGCAACCTATGAGCTCGCCCGATGTGAGCTTTGGGAGGTACTTCCTCTTCTGCTCCTCAGACCCAAATGTGTAAATGGGATACGCCACGAGACCTGATGTAACCGAGACAAAACTTCTCATAGCAGAATCACCGCGTTCAAGCTCCATGTTGATCAGTCCATAGGCGACAGAATCGATACCGGAACCCCCGTACTCCGGTGGAAGCCAGGGAGCAAGTAAGCCGAGTGCAGCCATCATGGGAACAAGATGCTTTGGAAACTCCCCTTTCATGTAATACTCACCTATGATAGGGATAACCTCCCTGTCAACAAAATCCCTTACCGTATCTCTTATGAGCCTCTGCTCCTCTGTCAGAAGCTCGTCAAGAAGATAGTAATCCGTCCCTTTATAAGCCATTTTTGCCTCCTATCGTGGGCTAAATTATTCCTTTCTCGCGGTAAACTTTCAAGGTTTTTTCGCTAAATCCGAGCAAATTTTTCAGAATTTCATCAGTGTGCTCTCCAAGCAGGGGTGGATGCTGGCGGAACTCCACTTTTGTTCGAGAAAACTTAAATGGACTACCAACAAGGGGAATTTCCCCCGCTACGGGATGCCCGACTTTGACGACCATATTCCTTGAGAGCACATGTGGATCATTGAATACATCCTTCATGTCGTAAATAGGACCACAGGGAACCTTTGCCTCAATGAGTTTTTCACACCATTCCGCCGTTGTTCTCCTGAGCATAATTTCCCTGATTATGGGAATGAGTCTGTCCCGGTTTTTTACCCTCATGGGATTTGTTGCAAAATCCGGGTCATCCGCAAGCTCCGGTCTGCCTGCTATTTCACAGAACTTTTTAAACTGGCTGTCGTTCCCCACCGCAAGGATCATATACGAATCTTTTGTCTTAAAAGCCTGGTACGGGACAATGTTGGGATGGGCGTTCCCATACCTCTTTGGGGGTATCCCGGAAATCAGGTAGTTTGACGCCTGGTTTACCATAGCAGCTATGGCAGAATCCAGTAGAGATATGTCAATGTACTGGCCAAGCCCGCTTTTTTCTCTCTCAATTAAGGCTGCAAGGATGGCGTTTGCGGCAAAAAGTCCGGTTATCACATCCGTCCAGGCGACTCCGACCTTCATGGGTTCCCCATCGGGCTCCCCTGTTACAGACATAACGCCACACATCCCCTGGATAATAAAATCATACCCGGGCCTCTCCCTGTAAGGCCCGCTCTGGCCAAAACCGGTTATGGAAACATAGATAATCCGGGGGTTCTCCCGATGGATCACATCGTAACCGAGTCCGAGCTTTTGAAGTCCACCCACTTTGAAATTTTCTATGAAGACATCGCTGATTTTTGCAAGTCTTTTAACGATATCCACCCCTTCGGGTGTCTTTAGGTTAACCGTGATGCTCTTTTTATTTCTGTTAACGGAGAGATAGTAGGCAGCTTCACCGTTTGCAAAAGGTGGTCCCCATGAGCGGGTCTCGTCGCCTCTCCCGGGCGCCTCGACCTTAATGATCTCAGCTCCGAGGTCTCCGAGGAGCTGGGTGGCAAACGGGCCAGCCAGCACCCGGGAGAGGTCGAGAACCCTTATGCCTTCAAGCGGACTTTTTACTTCCACGCAGGCTTGGGATACACGGGCTTTGCCTGTGCAACCTTCTCAGGCCAGACAACCACCTGTTTGCCGTTCTGAACCTGAACCACGACCATTCCCTTCTTTGCCGGTCTGCCAAGCTCGTCAAATGCAATGGGCCCATAGAAGGATTCGAAATCAAGTGATGCAATGGCGTCCCTGACCTTCTGCGGATCAAGACTCTGAGCCTTCTCAATGGCTCTCTGGTAAACCTCAACAGCTGCCGCAGACTCTGCCACATGATAATCCGGCTCGTATCCGTACTTCTCTTTGAAAAGTTTCACGAAGTTGGCTGTGCTACCTATGTAGGGATCAGAGAACTTGAGGGTGGCTGCCCACTGAGCCGCTCCAAACACACCCTCGGCGTCCTTACCAAGGTTCTTCACGAAGTCAATAAGTGTGGGAGCAACGGTCTCGCCGATGGCCTTCACATTTATTCTCAGCTCTTTCATCTGTCTGACAAGGAGAACGCCATCCTGATAGTGTCCGGATCCAAGTACCACATCGGGTTTCTTTGCCTTGACCTTGAGGAGAAGTGATGAGATATCGCTGGTACCTGCAGGATAACCGGCAAAGGTAACGACCTTCCATCCTTTGGATTCTGCGTGCTTTTTCGCTCCGAGGGCGACGGATTTGGCAAAGAGCTTGTCCTCATACACAATGGCAACCTTCTTGATCCCGGGATCAAGATGGGCAAGCATGTCAATGGTTCCCTGCAGATACTGGCTCGCCACATTCAGTACTGCAAAGAGGTTTTTAAACCCTCTCGTAAATATCTTGTCACTTGCACCGTTGGCCTCAACCATAATCGCGCCGTACTTTTCCGTTATCGCACTTGTGGCAAATGTGGCACTTGATCCGTAAGGACCGAGGATAAATTTGATACCATGCTCTGTTATGAGTTTTTCAACGAGTTTCGCCGCAGTATTCGCATTGGATTCGTCATCGTAAAACACGAGCTGGAGCTTGTAGGTCTTACCTCCGACCTTTATTCCCCCAAGTTTCTCGTTGACATACCAGGTCCAGAACTCGTACCCGTCCTTCACATACTTACCCTCTCTCGCCAGCTTTCCGGTGAGAGATATGGCAGCTCCAAGCTTTATCACATTCTCCTTGGCAACACCTTCGCCCACTATTCCAAGGGCGATGAGTGCAGCCAGTATCAGCTTTGTTCCCTTCATAACTTACCTCCTTTTTATAAAGACTTAAATACCCAGATAAGCTTCCTTGATCTCTTCCATTTCAAGGAGTTTCCTGGCCTCCCCATGATGTGTTATTCTCCCGGTCTCTATAACATAACCCCTGTCTGCTATCTCAAGGGCAACCTGTACATCCTGCTCAACGATCAGCACAGTTTTTCCCATATCCCTTATATCCTTTACCACATTGATCAAAACATCAACAATCACAGGAGCAAGACCGAGAGAAAGCTCGTCAATGAGAAGTAGTTTCGGATTGGCCATCAACGCCCTCCCGATAGCACACATCTGCTGCTCACCACCGGACATATCACCTGCAAGTTGCTTTTTCCTCTCTTTTAGAACGGGGAAAATCCTGTAAACCCACTCAAGGTCCTTTTTAATCTGATCCCTGTCCTTCCTGTGGAAGGCTCCCATGAGGAGATTCTCTTCCACCGTCATCCCTGCAAAAAGATGTCTCCCCTCCGGAGCCATGGAAATACCGAGTGAAACTGTCTTCTCCGCAGGTGTTCCCGTTATCTCTTTCCCCTGGTAGATCACCTTTCCCGAGTAAGGTTTAATCAATCCCGTTATGGCACGGAAAAATGTGGTCTTTCCAGCACCGTTGGATCCCACGAGAGCAACGATCTCACCTTCCTTCACCTCAAGGGATACATCCCACAGGACCTGCATGTCACCATAACCTGCATTTAAGTTCTCCACCCTGAGAAGCTCTTTCATGCTGACTTCCTCCTCTTTCCATACCTTTCACCGAGATAAGCCTTGATTACCTCTTCGTTCTGGGAAATCTCTTCCGGTGTTCCCTCTGCAATCTTTGTTCCAAAGTGGAGAACCATCATCCTTCTGGAAAGACCCATTACCGCCTTCATAATGTGCTCGATCATGATAACCGTCACACCCTTGGCATTTATCTCCCTCACAAGATTCATGATTTTTTCCATCTCTGCCGGGTTCAGACCGGCCATGACCTCGTCGAGCAAAAGCACCTCAGGCTCAAGGGCAAGGGCCCTTGCAAGCTCAATCCTCTTAAGCTGGGCAAGATTAAGGTGGTCAACAAGCTCCTCCCTCTTTTCGTAAAGACCCACGAGTTTTGCGATCTCCTCTGCCCTCTCTCTCGCCTCCCTGTAGCTCGTGTAGTTCCCGTGTCCAAAGAACGCACCAACCATTATGTTTTCTATAACGGTCATCCCCTTAAAAGGCTTCACGATCTGGAAGGTTCGTGCAATTCCGAGTCTCGCTATGGAGTAAGGTTTTTTGCCAGAGATTTTTACACTTTTGAAGTAAATTTCTCCATCTGTCAACGGGAGAAGTCCCACGATGAGATTCATAAGGGTCGTCTTTCCCGCACCGTTGGGACCTATTATTCCAAAGATTTCCCCCTCATAAATGTCGAAGTCAACAGAGTTTACGGCGACGAGTCCGCCGAACTTCTTCGTGACTCCCCTTCCCTTCAAAATTACACTGCTCATATCATGTTCTCCTTGATATTTTGTACAAGTCTCCTCCATGAAAACCCGCCTGTGAAAAGGTCGAGGAAACCCCTGGGAATCAGAATCACAGTGAGGATGATAATGGCACCGAGCACAATCCCGTGGATATTGACGAATTTACTCCAGACGAGCTCTGTGATCAGTTCGAGGAGAACTGCACCGATCAGGGGACCATAGACCGTACTCGCACCTCCGAGAAGCATCATAACAAACATTTTCACAGATATTATCGGCTCAAAGACCGTTTCAGGATCAATGTAACTTATCCAGTAGGCGTAAATACTGCCAACGATGGCCGTAAACATCGCGGAGTAAGCCCACGCAAGGGTCTTGTATAGCGGTGTATTTATACCCATTGCAAGGGCACCGTCCTCATCGACCCTTATTGCTCTAAGACCAAAACCAAACCTGTTTTTCTCGAGCCATATCGTAAAGATCACGGAAAGTACCAGAACGACGAGAAAGAGGTAATAGAAGTAAGAATACACGGCGTGAGGACTTGCACCTTTTTTGAGTGGTAGAGTCAATCCCTCGGCAGCACCTGCAATTTTTAAATTATTCACGATCTCCATAACGGCGACATTTACACCAAGGGAGGCGATGGCGAAGTAGTGCCCACGAAGTCTCAGGACTGGAAGACCGATTATCACGGAGAAGACAACAGCTGAAAGAATTGATGGTATAAGGGTCAGGAAAAATCCAAATCCATGATTCATCAGTACAGCGGTAACATAGGCCCCCATGCCAAAAAACACAACATTACCAAACGCAGGATAACCGGCGTACCCTGCAATAATGTTGATGGCCTCTGTCAGGGTGGCAAACATTATCACCCCTGTAAGGATTCTCAGCCAGTAACCTGACAGAAACGGGGGCAGGATCACCAGTAAAACCAGAAAACCAAGTGGAATGAGGTGTTTTTTCATTTTTCAGACCTCCTATCCGTAGTATTTTTTGCCCAGCAATCCCCTTGGCCTTGTCACGAGAATGATAACGAAGAGGGTAAAAGTAACCACATTTTTGAAGCTCTCACCCAGATAGAATGCGGAAAAAGTCTCTATTATCCCCAGAATGATCCCGCCGACGAAGGCACCTTCCACACTTCCAAGCCCGCCGAGAATTGCAACAACGAAAGCCCTGAGAGTAATTCCTCCACCCACGGCCGGATTAAAGGACTGGATCACAGATATAAGAGACCCGGCAGCGCCGGCGAGCGCCGTCCCTATACCAAATGTGATGGCATAGGTCCTGCCGGGATTAACTCCCATGAGTCTCGCAGCCATCATATCCAGCGCCACAGCACGAATGGATTGCCCCGTCTTCGTTTTGTTTAAAAATAGGGCCGTGAGGATAGTCAACACAACGGCCGCAAGAAATCCCAGTAATCTGGAATAGGGAAGCAGGTATTCACCTATAATGAACGACTTGCCCTGATAGGAGGTCGCGATGGAACGCCAGTCGGCAGACCACATAACTATCATGAGTTGTGCGAGAAGGACATCCATCCCGAATGTCATGATCAGTGTGAGAAACACATCAGCCTTTATAGCGAGGTTGAATATGTAACGCTGCATCAGGTAACCTATGATAAACAGGCCTGCCATTACGATCGGTATCGAAAGGAAGGGGTCAATGTGAAGGTAGTGAAAGATCCAGAAAGTGGAATAGGCACCAAGGATCACCAGTGATCCATGGGCAAGGTTTATGAGATTTGTTACGCCCCAGACAAGTGAGAAACCCAATCCTATCAGTCCATACACCCCGCCCAGGAGTACTCCGTTTATCAGAATTTGTATAATCATACAATGTCCTCCACCTGAGTTACATTTTTAAAAATAGCACACTCCTTTTTTGCCTGGTCTATTTTTTAGGCCTTCCCTGATACCTGTCAAGAATTTGAGATTCGGAAATTATTGAATTTATTACATTTTTTAATTTGTTAGATCTCCAGCACGGTCACATTGCTATTCGTATAAATGCATATTTCAGAAGCTATCCTGATGGCCTCTTCGGCTATCTCCCGTGCAGAAAGATTCGTATGTTTCGTCAGAGCCTTTGCCACTGCCTGGGCATAGGGGGCACCGGAACCTATGGCGATGATCTTATCGTCCGGTTCTATTATCTCCCCTGACCCGGAGACGAGAAAGGCGTGCTCCCTGTCGAGAACGATCAAAAGTGCCTCAAGTCTTCTCAATACTCTGTCCTGACGCCAGTCTCTGGCAAGTTCGACAACCGCCCGTGGCAAATTCCCGTTGTACTCCTCAAGCTTTTCCTCCATCCGCTCGAAAAGCGTCAGGGCATCAGCAACGGCACCAGCAAAACCGGCAAGAACACGCCCCTTGTAGATCTTCCTCACCTTCTTCGCCGTGTGCTTGACGACAGTATCCTCAAGTGTTACCTGCCCATCCCCTGCAATGACAGCGTGTCCCCCGTGAATCAACCCAATTACTGTGGTTCCCCGGAACTCCTTCACTTCTCCTCTCCTCTCACTATCATGACCGGGCAGGGGGCATGGGTAACCACCCTCTGTGAAACGCTTCCAAGAAGAACACCTGCAAGGGCAGAGACTCCCCTTGAACCCATGATGATCAGATCAACATTCCTGACCTCTGCAACATTCAGGATTGCCTTATGTGCAGGTCCTTCCAGTATCTCTATCTCGTATGGGATTCCCTCCTTATCCAGAACCTCCGCCGCCTCGCGGGTTATACGCTCCGACTCCAGCGTACTCTGAGACACTATTTTCTGCCGGTACTCAGAGCCAATGTACTCAGGGATGAAGGGGAAAGCATGCAAAATATAAACCCTGGAATTAAACTTCCTGGCGATTTCCACCACATGCCTGAGGGCTTTTTTCGAACATTCGGATCCATCAGTCGGGTAAAGTATTTTCTCATACATTTCCAAACCTCCTTTTCGAGCTTAATTTTAAATGTATTTCTTCCGAAGGACAAGTAAAGGGGAGGAGGTGTTTTTAAGGGAGGAGGCGCCGCCCTTCGGGCGGCGCCCCAAAACACTACTTTCTCATTCCAAGTTCCCTATCGATAATGAAAAGTCCGTTGGGTGAATCCTTTACGAGCTTGAGCTTATCAACAACTTCACCGACACTTGCCTCCTCCTCAACCTGCTCCGTCACAAACCACTGGAGAAATATCTCGGAGGCATAGTCATTTTCCTCTCTTGAAAGCCTCATCAGTTCGTTTATCCTGGATGTTATGTACTTTTCGTGCTTTAGAGCCTCTTCGAAGGCATGGAGGGGGGAGTTCCAGTCTGTCTCAGGCGCCCTGACCTCCTTAAGGAGTACACGGCATCCACGCTCGTTGATGAACCTGTAAAACTTCATTGCGTGCTCAAGCTCCTCTTTTGCCTGTACCTCCATCCAGTGGGCAAATCCACGGAGACCGAGATTCTCAAAGTACGCAGCCATTGAGAGGTAAAGATACGAGGAGAAGAGCTCCTCATTCAACTGATCATTCATCGCTTTTGCCATCTTTTCCGTCATTTCCATCACTCCTTTTAAATATTTTTCAGTTTGGAACAATTCTAAACGACTACCCAAAGGCTGTCAATCAGCAGGAGGATGTTCGAATAATCCCTCTTCTTCAGAAGGAGGACTAAGGGGGATGCCCACCGCTTAAATTCAATCCCCCTGTTTCCCCCTTCTCCAAGGGGGATTTTAAAAATCCCCTTTAATCCCCCTTTTCCAAAGGGGGATTCTGGAAACCCCAATCCCCCTTCGACAGAAGGGGGTCAGGGGGATGTAAACCTCTTAATTTTCAATCCACCTTATAAAAAACGAATGAGGGGTTAATTTAAAGAGGGGTGGCGCCGCCCTTCGGGCGGCGCCACCCCTAATATAAACCTATTTCTCTACAGCCTCAAGAACCTTCTCAAGAAACTGGGGCTCCGGTAATGCCCCCTCGAATTCCACCTTGTCGTTCACTATGATTTTCGGCACTGCATATACCCCATACCTGTCAGCAAGCTGCGGGAACTCAATGGACTCGATCATGTCCCCGCGAATCGCTTCACTCTCAATTGCCATTTTATGAGCAAGCATCACCGCTCTCGGACAGTACGGGCATGTGGGCGTTATAAATACCTGAATGTGTACAGGATCCTTCAGATCCTTAATGGCCTCCTTCGTCTTCTCCGATAGATCCGTCTTCCCGGTGGATGCCCCTATGATGCTCTCAATCAGGGAAGTAAACTCGTATCCGGACGGAATGCCAAAGAATCTGATGCCAAAGTCCTTTTCCTCTCCGTCTTTAACCTGGAGTGGAACGATGGCGGGAACCTTGTCAACGCCGTACTTACCGGCGAGGTCTTTCTCCTCCACAAAGTTATGAACATCCACCTTAATTTTGTCGGAGAGTTCCTCCACCTCCTTCAAAATCATTTCGGTATCAGGGCAGTAATCACAGTTTATGTTTTGCGTGAAAAACAGGACCTTCACTTCATTTTCCATCTTTTCCGCGAAAAGATTTTTGAGATACTGCCTATCCTTTTCTCCTAACAGCGCCATTGAAATTCACCTCCTAAAGATTTTAACAGGTTCTGGGAATTGTCCCGTAACCGCAGATTTCACAGACCAGATCCCCGGTGGGACCCTTCTTTATCCTTCCAAGTCCACAGTTGGGGCATATATCCCCCTCTTTAAGGATTATAAACATGGATGAACTCGAAGCCTGCTTCTTCTGCTCTTCCTGTTTCCGGGATTTATCCTTTTCCATAATAGTTGACCAATTTGGTCAATATCTTAACTGTCCTGAAATGTAATGTCAACTGGAACTTGGAGGGTGTTCGAAAAATCCCCCTTCTTCAGAAGGGGGAACTAAAGGGGGATGCAAACCGCTTAAAATTTCAATCCCCCTAAATCCCCCTTCTCCAAGGGGGATTTTTGAGAATTCCTCTCCCTCAGCAAGGTGACTCAAGGGGGATGACAACCGAAAAATCATCTCTATCTGCAAATTAAGTTGAAAAAGAGAGATACTTTTCGAACACCCTCACTGGAACTTGAATAAACAGTGGTGGAAGCTTATTATTTCCCGTCCTTATGAACGATGTTGCCAGAATTGTAAAAAGAATAAAGGATGAAGATGGAAGAATTGGAATCATCTCCCACTTTGATCCTGATGGTGACGCCATAGGTAGTGTCCTCGGAATGTACAACTTTTTAAAAAAGTTCAAAAAAAACCTTGACCCCATATTGAAGGACGAGATTCCCTACCTGTTTAAGTTTCTACCTGGAAGTGATGAGGTCAAAAGTTCACCCGCCGAATACTACGACCTCCTCCTACTACTTGATGCAAGTGACATAACGAGGACAGGGTTTGATAACCTGAAATTCGGTGACCTTGTGAGGATAGACCATCATAAAACCGGGACTAACTACAGCAGTTTTGATTATCTCAACGAAAATGCCCCGAGTACGACCGTCCTTGTGCTCGACATCCTGAGAAGTTACAGTGAAAAGGACATAACAAGGGAGGTTGCAGAACCCCTCTATGCAGGGCTTCTGACTGATACAGGTGGTTTCCGGTACAGTAGAGATTTTTCCATGGCCTTCAGCGCCGCCCTGTACCTCTCCGGAAAGGGAATCGACTGTCAGGAAATCGCGCAGAAAATCTTTTTACGGAAGAAATTACAGGTCTTCAAGCTCCTTGCACTCGCCCTCGAGACCCTCACCGTGGTCGAAGACAGGATTGCCTACATAGTACTGAGAAAAGAGTTTTTTGAAGCCACGGGGACAGATTCGTCAGATTCCCAGAGTTTCGTTACCTATCCCCTTTCCGTTGATGATGTTGCAGTTGGAATAAAGTTTACCGAGGCGGGGGATAACTTCTGGAAAGTGAGTTTGAGGGGGAAGAACAGGGTTGACCTTGCTGAAATTGCAGAGGAGTTCGGCGGCGGCGGGCACAAAAATGCCGCAGGTCTCAGGATGGAAGGGGATGAAAATACCGTTGTCTCAACCGTCCTCTCACGGATACTCAAAGCCCTGAAAAGTGAAAAGTAAAATCAGTGAACTCATCCACAGGCTTTCAAAAGTAACACCATTCCCGGAAACCGAGCTGGACAACATCCTCAAAACAGAGTTCGGAATTTCCCTGATTAAACTTCGCACCCTGGAAGATGCTGAAATCGTCCCGGATCTTGAAAGAATCGTCGAAGAGAGAGTTCTGACAGGAATACCGTTCCAGTACCTTACTGGCCGTGCCCTCTTCATGGACGAGATATTTTTCGTAAGCCCGGCCGTCCTGATTCCCCGTGCTGAAACGGAACTGCTTGTGGAAACCGCATCCGACTTAATAACCAGGCATTCACTGAAATCACTGGTCGATGTAGGTACCGGATCTGGCATAATCGCAATAACATTAAAGAAAAGGTATCCTGCCCTTAGAACCCTTGCCACTGACATCTCTTTCGACGCCCTGAAAGTCGCGAAAAAGAACGCAATCCTTCACAGCGTGGATGTTGATTTCGTACAGTGCAACCTTCTCTCGTGCCTTGATGGACCTTTTGACCTCATAGTATCAAATCCTCCGTATGTGGGTACGAATGACCCCTATCGTGATTTCAGACAGAGTGAGCCTGAGATTGCATTAATAGGTGGAGAGAAGGGCTATGAGCTCAGTCTGGAACTCATATTTCAGGCTGCTGATAGACTCTCAAAAAGGGGATACATTATAATCGAGGTTAATCCCTATGTGGTTGAAGAGATGATGGGGAAGCTTTCCGGATTCGAAATCCAGTTGATTAAAGATTTTAACGGGGCAAACAGGGTAATGGTCCTATGGATGACATAACCAGGAAACTCTACCAGAAATTTATAAAGGCATACAATCATGAAGATGTTGAAAACCTCGGTAAATTTGCAAAGGAGATCGCCGTGAGGATCGAGCATGCGGGACGGGTTGGTGAGTACAACGAACTGCTCTTCGATATCCTCGATGACCTCCTCGATATGGGCGATTTTGACACGGCCCGGGAAATCGGAGAAAAATTCCTGAATCCTGAAATATACGAGGACGCCAAGATGCTAACTGAAATCTACATCCTTTCAGGGGATTTCATCAGTGGCATAGAAACCATCTATCCTCATCTGGACATAGTGAGGGAGGACCCTGATTTTAAAGGAATAATTGACATCCTTGATAAAATAGAGGCGGCCGACGATGAGTTTGACGGAGATGAACTGGATTCCTTTGAAAATGATCCACTTGCTGCCCAAATTCTGTTGATTTTTCAGCAACTGGGATTCGATCCCGGTGAACTTATAAGGTCATTCCCCTATGTTTTTGAAACCCTTAACAGGGCAACCAACGGATTTCGTGGCAACAAGGACTCATGGGCAGCGGCTTTCGTCTATTTCTTTGCCGGAATAGCAGGAGACAGGCACATCCCTGCAAGTAGAATTTCAGAGATCACGGGAATCTCACAGAGTGAGATTTACAGAAAGTCCAGAATCCTCTACAACAGGTTTATGGAGGAGGACCTCTTCTGATGTGGAAACTCACCCAGAATGAGAAAGGCAGGTTCTTTAAACTTCAGATCGGTAAGGTCAAACTCCTTGTAACGACGAGAGACGGCATTACACCACTTGAAGTGGAGGGGATAAAGGGTGAGCCCGTAAATTTAAAGCAGATCCACAGCAGCCGAATTTTCCTGGTAAACGAATTTTTCCCGCGTAAAGGTGTAATGGGAGATGGACTTATCACTGGAAAGAAAGCTCTCCCCATCGGTGTGAAGACAGCAGACTGCTATCCGGTCTTCATCTTTGATAAAAACTTCAGGGTGGTATCCGTACTGCATGCAGGGTGGCGAGGAACGAGGTTAAAGATCGTGTATAAGGCTGTAAAGATCATCCGGGATTACCTTGGAATTCCACCGGGGAACCTCGTAGCCGCCTTCGGGCCGGGTATTGGTGCAGAAAACTATGAGGTTGGGGAAGATGTGGCACGGTTTTTTGATGTCGGCGTGGTGAGAAAAGACGGTAAAATTTTCCTTGATCTTTTTAAAGAAAACAAAAGACAACTCGAAGATGCAGGGGTCAGGGAGATCCTGCCTCCACCTGGAGATACATTTAAGGATAGCAGTCTCTTTTACTCCTACAGAAGGGATGGTAAAATTAAGGGCCTTTTATGGTCAATAATCGAAATAGGAGGAGAACATGGGTAAAATCATCAAGGGAAAGGTCTGGAAGTACGGTGACGACATCAACACCGATGTGATATTCCCTGGAAAGTACACATACTCCATTATGACACCCGAGGAAATGGCACAGCATGCCCTTGAGGATCTGGATCCGGAGTTTGCAAAAAAAGTTCAGCCGGGAGATGTAATCGTGGCCGGGAAAAATTTTGGAATGGGCTCCTCCCGTGAGCAGGCAGCGATATGCCTTGTGGCCGCCGGTGTCGGAGCCGTGATCGCAAAGTCTTTTGCGCGGATTTTCTATAGAAATGCGATTAATAACGGACTCCTTGCAATAGTGTCACCAGAGGCATCAGATGCACTTCAGGCTGGAGATGAGGTTGAAATTGATGTCGAAAAAGGAGAAATACGGTCTCCCAGAGGCATCTTTCACTTTCCCCCTTTCCCTGAATCCGTCATGAAAATCTTTGAAGACGGAGGCCTTATCCCCCACACCATAAAAAAACTGAAAGAGAAAATGGCCTCATGAATGTCACACTAACCCTGCCAGATGGAACTCAAAAATCTCTGCCGCAGGGATCGAAAATAGTAGAGTTTTTCGATTCCATACCTGAAGATACGGTGGCAGCGAGGATAGACAATAAACTCGTCTCCCTGAATTACAGGGTTTTCATA